>TARA_R110002033_G_scaffold16603_5_pt1 | contig 16123 bp, 9 predicted proteins | sample TARA_R110002033 | Tara Oceans TARA_R110002033 (sample SAMEA4397051) | marine metagenome | biome: Polar Biome; feature: [SRF] surface water layer (ENVO:00010504); material: water (ENVO:00002006), including particulate matter (ENVO:01000060) such as... | depth 5 m
ACCACAAATGGTATTTAAATTTCTTGATGAAAAAACAAGTTTAAAAGAAGATATCGTTTATATAAATTCTTGCCCGAAAGCTCCATTTATAAAAGCATTTTTTAAGCGTCTTTTTTAAACAGTTCTATTCATAAGGTTTTTACCAAATTGACGCAGAAGATCTTTCTTTTCTTGTTCAATATCCATGTCAACAAGAACCTCAAAAGCCTTAGCGGTATAATCTGCAATAGCTCCTTTGGTAGCATTGTCCGCTCCTGTCTTTTCAAAAATAGAACGCACCGCTTTAACCTTAGAATCTGTCTCCTTTGGTTGTATAGAATATAAATGCTCCAGTTCTTTTGACATAACTTCAGAACCTGAATTCAAAGCTTTTAGATAAAGATATGTTTTCTTATTTTCAATAATATCTCCCCCAACTTGCTTTCCAAAAGTTTCTGGATCTCCGAAAACATCTAAATAATCATCTTGTAATTGAAAGGCAATTCCAAGGTTTAATCCGTAATTATACATCTGTTCTTGTGAAGCATCAGATGCACCGGCAACAATAGCGCCCATTTTCAAGGCTGCAGCAACAAGTACGGCTGTCTTATATTCAATCATTTTTAAATACTCAGGCAGCATTACATCATCTCTTGTCTCAAAATCAACATCATATTGTTGACCCTCACAAACCTCCAATGCCGTTTTACTGAAAAGTTTAGCCAAATCTCTAAAAACATTTGGCTCATAATTTTCAAAAAGCTGATAAGCCATAATTAGCATAGCATCACCCGAAAGAATACCCGTATTAATATCCCATTTTTCATGAACCGTGGTTTGCCCTCTACGAACAGGAGCATCATCCATTATATCATCATGCACTAAAGAAAAATTATGAAAGACTTCAACTGCTAAAGCTGCATCCAATGCTTTTCTATAGTCAGCCTTAAATATTTCTGCGGTCATCAAAACCAAAACTGGTCTTAATCTTTTGCCTCCTAAACCAAGAATATAGGTAATGGGCTCGTAAAGGTTTCTAGGTTCCTTGGTAATTTTCTTTGAGTCCAAATAAGCAATAAACTCTTCTCGATATTCTTCAATAGTATGCATTACTAGCAATTTTCTTCAAAAATAGAATAATTAAGATTGAAATAAGGTGCTTTTGTTACTAGAAGAAACAAAACGCTATACCAAAATATTACCTAGACAATTTAAAGGAATCGTTTAAGCTTAAAAGATGAATGAGAATATATTACAAAGAAGCTCTTTTAATTAATCTAGATGGCATAATTACCTGAGTGGTATTTTCACTTTTTATATGTCTTGCTGCCAACTTAGCCATTTCATAAAAATCTGTAGAAATGGTAGTAATACCCCCAAAAACAATCTCTTTTGAAACATTGTCATTTTGAGATAAAATACCGATATCCTCGCCTATTTTCAACTTTTTACGAACCGAATCTCGAAGAATATGCCATAATATAGTGTCTCCTAAAGCAAAATAAAGATTTCCCTTAGCGGCAGAACCTATAACATAATGGTTTTTTACCTCACCGTTTACAGAATATTCTTCTAAGAATCTTTCAAATGCATTTTTTATGGAAACAGGAGAAAAATCGCTCTCCTCATTAAAATATAGTATGATTTTAGAATACTTTTTTATGTCAGGAAGCAATTGAACCAATGATTTATAAATTACATTTTCAAATTCTTGAGAAATATAAGAATACGATTTTCCTAAATTTAAGTATCGGTCTACTAATAATAATTTTTTAGGTTCAATATGTTGTAATAGCTGTGCAACTTTTTGGTTTTGAATTGGAGCAATTATATACATTCCATATTTACCATTAATATTGGTAATAATAGTTTCGAAAACACTAAGATTATTGTGGTGAAAAAAAACATCGATTTGAAATCGTTTACCCATTTCTTTTCTGAATGTTTTGTAAAATTCTTCTTGATAGCTTTGAAAAGCGAACAATAATAAGGCCATTCTTTTTGTAATATTTGTAGCTTGGCTAATCACAAAATACCCCTTTAATTGTCTGGACTCAATTAAGCCTCTATTCTTAAGTTCTTCATATGCTTTAAAGATGGTCTTTCTTGCATAACCAATCTCTTCAACCATAATGTTTATAGAGGGTAACTGATCTCCCACAGCTAATTTCCCTTCTTCAATAGACTCAATAACTCCTTGAACCAATTGCTCATGTTTTGTAAGGTTATTATTGTGGGTTAAGCTTAAAATATTACTAATAACCTGCATAAATAATATATGAAATTTGTATCGGTCAATATACAATTTAAAAGAAGATTTTAAAATCCTAGACCTTTTATTGAATATGACAAGGGTGTAAAGAACAAAAAAGAAACTTAGAAATTAAAGCTAATAAAACACAATTATTGTAATAAAAAAAAGGAACATAAAACTACATCACCCATAACTATAAAACACCTAACTAATCATTTAAATATTCACCAAACATCAGCCCTTTCTACCATTAAATATTAAATGTTGCATTTATCATAATATAATATATTGATAATATTTTATGATATAAATCACAATCTCAAAAAATATACTTACAAAATTTATTAAATTAACATTTATTTATATATTTGTTTATAGTAGCATAGTGTATCATAGTCTCTTGACCTCAAAAACCTACCAAAAGAGATTTTAATACTTATGCCTACATAGAATAACTAACAACTGTAACGACTAACTTTATGAATTATCAAAAAAACTTTCCTAAGTTTTCCATGGTTCGGAATCATGTAGGCTTAACGATGATTTTATTTTTTAGTGGATTTCTCTTAACAAGTCTCCACGCACAAACAACCGTTTCTGGAACAGTAACATCTGCTTCAGATAACATGCCGTTACCCGGGGTATCAGTCATTGATGCAAACAACCCAACAACGGGAGTACAAGCAGATTTTGATGGTAATTTTACTATTACTATCGAAGATGGCAACTCTAGTTTACGTTTTAGCTACATTGGCTTTAAGGCCGTGGTTGTACCTGTAAACAATCAAAGTACTATCAATGTTTCTTTAGAAGAAGATGTTGCCAACCTTGACGAAGTCGTTGTTGTTGGTTATGGTACTCAGAAGAAAGCCACTGTAACGGGTGCGGTAACAGCAGTACAAGGTCCCGTACTTGAAAGTTCCCCTGCAATAAGTGTATCTAACTCACTTGCGGGTAGACTACCAGGGGTAGTAATTGTACAAACCAGTGGTGAGCCTGGTAACGACGAATCAACCATAAGTATTCGTGGTACAAATACATTGGGAAACAACCAACCATTAGTAGTAATAGATGGTATCCCTGATAGAGATGGTGGTATTGGGCGTATAAATGCAGATGACATTGCAAATATTTCTGTACTTAAAGATGCTTCAGCCGCAATTTATGGTGCTAGAGCAGCTAACGGTGCAATTATCGTTACCACTAAAACTGGTAAAGTTGGCAAAATGCAAATAAACTATAAAGCCGATTTCGGACTAACAAGACCGACAAGAACTCCAGAAATGGCTAGTGCCGTTGAGTACCAAACCATAATGAACGAACTAGCAATTTACAATAGTAACATACCAGCATCGCAATGGGGTACAGCAAACACTGCATTTCAAACTTCTGGTAGCTATACCATACCTGGCAGTAGTCCTGCAGAAACTGTAAATGCAGCTTTTAGTCCAGAGACAATTAATAATTACAGAACTAGTGCAGACCCATGGTTATATCCTGATACAGATTGGTTCGGTGCAACTTTTAAAGATTGGGCAGAACAACAAAGACACAATCTATCTATAAGTGGTGGTAATGAAGATTTAAAATACTATGCTTCTTTAGGGTATTCAGACCAAGGCGCTATATACAAGAATTCAGCGAACAGGTATCAGCAATACAATTTTAGATTGAATACCGATGCAAGAATTAACGATTACATTTCTACCAAATTAAGCATGGCTTATAGAAAGGAAGATAGAACTTTCCCTACTGAAGGCGCAGGTGCTATTTTTAGAATGTTAATGAGAGGTAGACCTAACGAACCTGCAATATGGCCAAACGGATTACCTGGTCCAGATATTGAAAATGGTCAACAACCAGTTGTGGTAACAACCAATGCCACTGGTTATGACAAGCAACCTACAGATTACCTACAATTTACAGGGTCTGTTGATATTACAAACCCATGGGTTGAAGGTCTTAAGCTAAACTTAACCGCAGGTGTGGATCAAAGCCAGTTACGCAGAAAATTATGGCAAACACCTTGGACACTATATTCTTTAGACCGTGCGAATTATATCGCTACAGGTGTTCCTGAACTAAGTGGATCTATTCGCTCCAATTTTACTGATGCAAGATTATTACAATCATCTAATAATATACTGAACACTAACCTTACCGGTATATTAACCTATGATAAAACTTTTGGTGAGGACCACAACATTGGTCTTTTAGCTGGTATAACCCGTGAAAATTTTCAAGGTGAATTTTTCTCAGCATTTAGAAGAAACTATCTTTCTACAGCTGTAGATCAACTAGGCGTTGGTGGCGAAATTGCGCAAGAAACGGATGGATTTGGATATAATAGAACTCGTTTAGGTTATTACGGGCGTGCTCAGTATAATTTTAAAGAAAAGTATTTAGCTGAGTTTATATGGAGATATGATGGTTCTTATATTTTTCCAGGTAATGACCGTTTCGGATTCTTCCCAGGTTTATTAGTTGGTTGGAACATAAATAACGAAGATTGGTTCAATGTTGATTCCATTAGTTATTTAAAACTAAGAGCATCTTACGGAGAAATGGGTAATGATCAAGTTTCATTTGACACTAATGGTGATGGAGAAATTACGGATGATGAATTACAAGAATATGCATATCAGTCAATTTATGAGTTTGGGCAGTATCCAATAAACGGACAAGTTCAAACGACTTTATTTGAAAACCTTTTAGCTAACCCAAGTTTCACATGGGAGCGCGCTAAAAATTATAACATTGGTTTGGATGGTATAGTGTTAGATGGTAAACTAAGTTTCACATTAGAATACTTTTTAAACAAGCGTGATCAAATTCTTATTCAAAAAACAGGGTCTACACCAGGTTCTTCCGGTATCTCTGACTTATTGCCTCCTGTAAATGCAGGTAAAGTTAATAACGAAGGTTTTGAATTTGCCTTAAATTATTTCGGTGGAAGTGTAGATGGTTTCAAATGGGATGTAGGTGTAAACGGAGGTTATGCTCAAAACAGTGTAGAATTTTTAGATGAAATTCCTGGAGCGCCAGACTATCAATTACAAGAAGGAAAACCAATTGGGTCATACTTGGTATATGAATCAGATGGTGTATTCATTGATGAAGCGGCAGTTAATGCAAATACTTTGGACTATAGCGCAGTTAAGCCACAATTAGAGCCTGGTGATATGAAATTTAAAGATATCAACGGTGATGGCGCTATCAATGATTTAGATCAAGTGAGATTAAAGAATAGCATTAATCCTAACTTTAATTTTGGTGTTACGTTCAATGCTTCTTACAAGAATTTTGACCTTTCCATTTTATTGCAAGGTGCCACTGGTGCTAAATTATTTATACAAACAGAATCGGGAGATATCGGTAATTTTCTAAAGTATAGTTATGATAATAGATGGAGTCCAGAAAACCCAAGTAGTGTTCATCCAAGACTAGCAAGTCGTGGAGATACATATTACACAGGTGGTGATTATGGGAACAATACCTACAATCTATTTAGTAAGGATTATTTAAGACTTAAAAACGTACAATTGGCATATAATTTCCCATCAGAATTAATAGACCAATTTGGCCTTTCCAAATTCAAGATATATATGAGCGGGCTTAACTTGGCTACATGGGCAGCTCAAGATATCTATGACCCTGAGTCGACTAGTAATAGTGGTCAGTTCTATCCACAACAGTCAATTATTAACACAGGTTTTAGTTTAACATTTTAAAAAAAAATCATGAAAAAAAGAAAATTAGTACTCTTAGGCATACTAACGCTCGCGTTAGTTCCTATTTCGTGTAATGAAGATTTTTTAGAAACTTCCCCGTTAGATGCAATTTCAGCTGATGCCACTTGGGCAGATGGATCATTATCAGAAGCTTTTGTATTTAATGTTTACTCATCTCTAGGCTATGGAGGGTTTGAGGAAGAAGGTTTATCTTCATTAACAGACGAAGCAATGTTTACCCACTCTGGTAGAGGAGTAAATGTAATCACAGAAGGTTCACTTTCACCGTCAGGTACGGGGAATGTAAATATAATTCCGCAATGGAATGAATTGTATTTAGCTATTCGTAAAGCGAATATCGCCATACAAGAATTGCCTAACGCTGCTTTTGATGACCAAACCTTAAAGGATAGATTATTAGGTGAATCTTATTTTTTAAGAGCTTATTACTATCATCAACTAATGCGTTATTATGGCGGCGCACCATTAATAGATGCTCCTTACGGGCTAGATGATGATTATACAATAGCTAGAGATACTTACGCCGATAACGTAACATTCGTAACCGATGATTTAGACAAAGCAATTTCATTATTAGATGGTAAAGATGTTACACCTGGTAGAGCATCAATGTTAAGCGCTATGGGCTTAAAATCTAGAGTACTTACCTATGCAGCAAGTGATTTACGAGATGGCCCAACAGCTAGCGCAAAATCATCTGTTTTAGGTGGCTATTCAAATCTAGAACTAGTTGCTTATACTTCTGGAGATAGAGATGCCAGATGGACTTTAGCTAAAACTGCAGCCAAGGCAGTATTAGATGCAACAACTGGTTACAAATTAGATTTAACAGCACCAGCAACTGCTGAAGAAGCTAAACAAACCTATATCTCCATTGCTATGGGAGGTGGTAGTGCTGTTGGCGATGCTGCCGCAAGATCAGAACTATTGTTTGAAAGAACACATTCTCCTTTATTTACTGCTGAAAGTAACTGGCCTTTAGGTGGTATTCACCAAGGAATAAATAACGGTCCTAACGGGTATCATAACTGGGCGGGTAATACACCTATTCAACAATTGGTAGACGATTACCAAATGATGGATGGAACCGATTTCGATTGGAGCAATCCTGAGCAGGCTTCGGCTCCTTATGAAAACAGAGATCCAAGATTGGCCGCAACAGTTCTTTATGATGGAGCTGCTTGGAAACCAAGACCAGATGATGTAGCTGCAATAGATCCTTATGATGAAATTCAAACAGGTACGTACTCAGATGGTAGCGGTGGTATAATTGCGGGGGTTGACATGCGCGATTCACCAATTGAAAACTGGAACGGTAGTAGAACAGGTTATTACGTGCGTAAATTTATTGATCCAGATCCATCTTTGGTTGACAATCAATCTAGCGCTCAAGTGGTGCCTTGGCCATTTATTAGATATACTGAGATAATCTTAAATTATGTTGAAGCATCTATTGCCCTAGGGGATGAAGGTGAAGCTAGAAATTGGTTGAACAAAATTCGTTTTAGAGCAGGCATGCCAGCAATTACTGCATCTGGTTCAGAACTTTTAGATGCTTACATCAATGAAAGAAGGGTTGAATTAGCTTATGAAGAACACAGGTTCCATGATGCCAGAAGATGGATGATCGCAGACCAAACACTTGGCAGAGGTATTAAGGTGATGAAAGTAACTGCAACGCTTAAAGCAGGTGCTACACCAAGAACACCTTATCAATATGATCCAACAGTATATGATTATACATATACCGTTGTTGATAACAATGATAATGAAACAAGAACTTGGGATGACAAAATGTATTTCATGCCTATTAGCAGAGATGAAATCAACAGAAATAACCTATTGATTCAGAATCCAGGTTATTAGTTTAGTTTAAATTGAGTTAATTTAAAGATCTATCCCTTTTTAGGATAGATCTTTTACTTTTAAGGAAATGACAAAAAATCTAACTCTCTATCTATTTATAGTATGTATACTTCTTCAAAGTTGCAAAGAGAAGGCTATCGAAGATCAAGTAACACCTACTATTAATACCGTTGAAAAACCATCATTATTTACACTTTTACCTGAAAGTGAAACAAATATTACATTCCAGAACACATTAAAAGAAGGACTTAATGCTAATGTATTGGTATATGAGTATCTATATAATGGCGGTGGGGTAGCTACCGGAGACTTTAATAACGACGGTTTAGAAGATTTATACTTCACCTCTAACATGGGTAAAAATAAGTTCTATTTGAATAAAGGTGATTTATCTTTTATAGATGTTACCACAATTTCTAAAGTCGAAGGCAGACCTGGACCCTGGAAAACAGGGATTACTTCTGCAGATGTAAATGGTGACGGAAAATTAGATCTCTACTTATGTTATTCAGGAGCATTACCTGATGCTAAACGTAAAAATCAACTATTTATTAATCAGGGAAACGATGCCAATAATATTCCTATTTTCAAAGAACAAGCTGAAGAATATGGTTTAGCAAGTGCAGCATTCAGCAATCAAGGTTATTTCTTTGATTATGATAAAGACGGCGACTTAGATATGCTGTTACTAAATCATAATCCAAAATCTTTACCAGTTTTAAATGAAGTTAGCACAAAAGAATTTTTAAAAAAAGACGACCCACTTCAAGGTACACGACTGTTTGAACATAGAGCTAATAAGTTTTATGACATCACCGAAAAAGCAGGTATTAGCGGTTCTGCCCTAACCTACGGATTAGGTATCGCCATAAGTGATATTAATAATGACGGATGGCAAGATTTTTACATTTCCAATGATTACACTGTACCAGATTATTTATATATCAATAATCAAAACGGAACATTTACAGACCAATTAGGGTCACAAATGGGTCACACAAGTCATTTTTCTATGGGAAATAATGTGGCGGATATTAATAATGACGGTTTACAAGACATATTCACTTTAGACATGTTACCCAAAGACAACAAACGCCAAAAACTTTTATTATCACCAGATAATTATGAAAAATTCGATTTGAATATTAGAAGCGGATTTCACCATCAGTACATGCGTAACATGTTGCAATTAAACAATGGTGATAACACCTTTAGTGAAATTGGACAGCTATCTGGTATCTCGAATACAGACTGGAGCTGGGCTCCCCTATTTGCAGATTTTGATAATGACGGATTTAAAGATTTGTTTATTTCTAACGGATATTTTAGAGACTATACCAATTTAGATTTCATCAACTACATGGATAGTTATGTAAAATCTAAAGGAAGACTACAAAGACAAGATGTTTTAGAGTTGATAAAAGAAATGCCCGCCTCTAACCTTACCAATTTCTACTACAGTAATAAAGATGGTACAAATTTCACGGACAATACTAGAGTTGCAGGTATGGATCAACCAGCTAATAGTAATGGCGCAATCTATGTTGATTTAGATAATGATGGTGATTTAGATTTAGTAGTAAACAACATTAACAAACCCGCATTTATATACCGAAATGATACAGCCAAAGAAGGGAACAATTATTTTAACGTAAAACTTTACGGCTCCGATAAAAATACAAATGGCATAGGTTCTAAAGTAAGTGTTTTCAATAATGGAAAAACACAAGTAGTTGAACAAATGCCAACCCAAGGTTACCTTTCAACTGTTTCGCCAATATTACATTTTGGATTGGCTGATAACACTACAATAGACTCTCTAATAATTAGCTGGAATTCTGGTAAAACAGAAACTCTTTCACAAGTTTCAACAAACCAATTATTAGTACTTGAAGAAAGCAACGCAAAAAAATCAAATTTAGTAAAAGATAAAAAAGAAGTCTTATTTTCAAAGATCGCGAATGTTATTACATATCAGCACCAATCATCATCAGTAAATGACTTTAAAAGGCAGTCGCTTTTATTGAAACAATTCTCGCATGATGGTCCGCCAATGGCTAAGGGTGATATTAATAATGACGGATTAGAAGATTTTGTAATTGGTGGTGGCATTGGGCAACCAACATCCATATTCATACAAACTAAGAATAAGAAATTTACTCAAAAGATAAATACTAGTTTTGATGTAGACAAAGAACAGTTCGATTCAGATATCGCACTTTCTGATGTAAATAATGATGGTAACTTAGATCTATATATTGCTAGTGGTGGTTATCATAATTTTACTAAAAACGACCCACTTTTACAAGACCGACTATATTTAGGAGACGGGAAAGGAAATTTTAAAAAATCTGAATCTGCCCTACCAAGCATGCTAACAAATTCTGGTTCAGTTGCTTTTTCTGATGTGAACGACGATGCATTTTTAGATATTTTCGTTGGTGGATATGTAACTCCAGGACGATTTCCAGAATCATCTAAAAGTTATATATTAATAAATGATGGCAAAGGCAATTTCACAGACAAGACAGATAATATTCAGCCAAAACTGAACAATTTGGGTATGGTCACAGATGCTGTATGGGCAGATATGGATGGTGACAAAAAAGAGGATTTAATTGTACTTGGTGAATGGATGCCAATTTCTATCTACCTGAATATAAATGGCAAATTAGTTAATGAAACGGATCGGTTTTTTGATAAATCTTTATCTGGTTTATGGACGAGTCTCCATATAACCGACCTCAATAAAGACGGCAAACCAGATATTATTGCGGGTAATATTGGAACCAATACTCAATTTAAAGTGAGTAATGATACACCCGCTGAATTATTCTATACTGATTTTGATAATAATGGTTCGGTAGATCCTATTTTAAATTTCTACATGGATAGTGTCAGCTACCCATATGTAACTAGAGATGAACTATTGGGTCAACTTTCAGGCAAAAGACAACAATTCAATAGCTATGAAAAATATGCTAATGCAACTGTAAACGATATTTTCAAGTCAAGTGAATTACAGAAGGCGAATAAATTAACGATTAAACATCAAAAAACTACAGTTTTAATGAGCACTAATAGCGACATATATCAAAACATTTCACTGCCAATTGAAGCTCAATACTCCCCTATTTCAGAAATCATAAGCTCAGATTTCAATAATGATGGTATTACTGATTTGTTACTTTTAGGCAACAATGATTATTATAAGCTAAGAATAGGAAAGTTTGATGCCAATTATGGCACAGTACTTTTAGGTGTCGGTGACAGTACTTATAAATACTTGCCTCAAACCAAATCTGGTCTATCTATAAAAGGAAGTAATACCCATGCAGTATTGATAAATGATAAACTTATATTAACCAGTTACGGCGCATCTACTGAAACCTATAAACTTTTAAAATAGTATTTAATTAAACCATGACTATTTACAAAAAACTGATTTATACAATTACTCTTTTATCCCTAGTATTTTTGACCATTACTGCGTGTTCTACAAAAGAGGAGCCAAAAATGAGCGATAAAGAAGTTGCTATAGAATGGGCTAATATGACCTTATTTATTACGAGATATACACCATCAAACTCCCCCACTTTCGCCTCTAGAGCATTTGGATATACCGGTCTCACAATGTACGAATCTATAGTTCAAGGGTTTCCTGATTACAAATCAATGAACGGTCAATTAAAAGGCTTAGAATTACTTCCTGTGGCAGATGATTCAAAAGAATACAATTGGGTTTTGTCATTAAACGCTGGTCAGTCAGAAATTTTAAAGAATATCTACGTTCAAACATCCGAAGAAAATATTAAAAAAATTGATTCTCTTGAGCAGGTAATTTACGATCAACTTGCTTCAACCTTAGATAAAGAAACTGTTTCAAGATCAGTAGCTTTTGGTAAATCTGTTGCGCAAATTATTTTTGAATGGTCTAAAACCGATGGCGGTCATAGAGGATATCTGAATAATTTTGACAAAACTATGGTGCATCCGAACAGACCGGGTGCTTGGAAACCTCCATTATTTGCTCAATCTTTCAGTCATTATCCATTGCATCCACACTGGGGAGAAAATAGAACCTTTGCTTCAAAGAATAAACAACTTGAAGACCCAAAGATGATTCCGTATGATACTACCCCTGGATCTCCATACTACCAACAATTCGAAAATGTATATCTAAAAGATCAAGAGTTAACCCAGTTAGAAAAAGAAGCGGCTATTTGGTGGGGCGATGATCCTGATGTCAGTTTTACACCACCAGGTCACTCCTATTATTTTGCCACGCTAGCTATTGATGGTCATGATATCTCTATGATTGAAAGCGCAAAAACATATGCCCAAGTAGGTATGGCGGTATCTGATGCATTTGTTAATTGCTGGAAATGGAAATATCAGTTTTTTACTGAACGTCCTAATACCTTTATACCAAGATTTATTGATGAAGAATGGGAATCATTTTGGCCAGACCCTCCTTTTCCATCTTTTCCGTCAGGACATGCCATACAAGCGGCGGCAGCGGCAACAGTGTTAGAGCATAATTTTGGAAAAGAATTTACTTTTACAGATAGGGCACATGAAGGCAGGAAGCGCGACGAGTTAAAAGAGACAGATTTTGTCATCCGCTCGTTTAACACCTTTTGGGATGCTGCTCAAGAAACCGCAGATTCAAGATTTTACGGCGGAATTCACACACAATTAGATAACGATGTAGGGTTAGAAAAAGGAGTAGAAATAGCAAAAAATGTTTACGCCTTAGAATGGAAGATCAAAAATGAAAAATAACATCTCAATATTTATAAAAAACTTAGGTATACTCCTTTTTTTCTATGGATGGATCAGTAATGCACAACAAACATTTATTGATGTCACCGAAGATGCTGGCATAGACCACCAGTATGAAGTCTACGAGGGTACTTTTGGTGGTGGCGTTACAGTTTTTGATGTCAACAATGATGGCTTTGAAGATTTATATATAACGAGTGGTATAAAATCGGATAGACTATATCTCAACAATGGCGACGGTACTTTCAAAAATACTTTCAATGGTTCTGGTTTAGAAATCACCAATACTTATGTTACCCAAGGTGTTGTAAGTGCCGATATTAATAAAGATGGATATAGAGATCTATTCATCACCACCATAACTACTACAGACGGAAAAAGTGTTATACCTAGAGCTAAAAATTTACTGTTTTTAAATAATGGAGATGCAACATTTAAAGATGTCACCAATCAATATGGCTTAGAAGATTTAAATTCCTTTAGTACGGGACCAAGTTTTGGTGATTTTAATTCAGATGGATATCCTGATTTGTTTGTAGGTAATTATTTTCAAGAATTTACCGGTAAACTCGGTATTATTAAAGATGCTACCATTGTAAGTGCCAACCAAACGGCTAAAAGTTATTTACTAGAAAATAAAGAAGGTAAAAAATTTAAAAACGTATATAAGGATTACGGTTTAGGTCATAAAGGCTTTGGTTTTGGAGGTGTTTTCACCGATTATGATAATGATAATGACCAAGATTTATTGGTCAACCAAGATTTTGGGTATAAAGCAGTACCCAATTTTCTATACCAAAATGAATATCCTGATGACAATTTTATAGATGTTAGTAAGGAAACTGAAATGGACTTGAAAATTAACGCTATGGGAGCGGCGGTTGGTGATTATAATGGTGATGGTTGGATGGATTACTACATTACCAACATTAAGTTCAATATGCTAATGGAAAATCAAGGCATTGGCAAGCCTTTTGTTGACAAAGCAAAAGAATTGGGCACCTATAATTTGGCCATTAGTTGGGGCGCAAATTTTGCAGATTTTGACCATGATGAAGATTTGGATCTATTTGTTTCTAACGGAGATCTGAATCCAAATTGCACGCCTATGGGTAATTTCTATTTTGAGAACAATGATAACACATACACCGAAAAAGGAAGGGAACTAGCCATTAATGATTATGGAATAGGTAGAGGATCGGTAATTTTTGATATGGATAATGATGGAGATATGGACTTATTGGTTGTAAATCAAAAACCTATTTTAAATTACGCAATAACATCAATTACACGCCTTTTTAGAAATGATTTAACAAAGGGTAATTGGTTAAAAGTTGCACTTATAGGGCAAGCATCAGAAGCAAATGGTATTGGTTCTAGAGTAACCGTAGTTGCGAACGGGAAAAGAATAATTAGAGAAATAGATGGTGGTGGATCTAGCCACTTATCTCAAAATTCTGTGATAGCTCACTTTGGTTTGGGAGCCACTACTGTAGTTGATTCGGTTATTGTAAACTGGACAGGTGGTAATACTCAAATACTGACCAATCTAAATACCAACCAACAATTAGAAATTGTTGAGATTAATCCACCGAAAAAAGAATCCAGTTTTACTTGGTACATTTTAAGCGCTGTTTTATTAGCTATTTTAGTAATATTCATATTCTATAGAATGAGGTGGCCAAGCAATTAAAAAAACCTTTACTTTTCTGAAAAGGTGAAAAAAAATTAAAAAATTTCCCCAAAAATGCAATAGCCTTCAAAATTCTCGTCTTTATTAATGAAGACCAATTGAAAAACCTTTGGATGGCATCCCACCAACAAAATAACAATAACCTTAACAGTTTTTTTGAAGAAGAGTATAGCTCCCTTAGGCGCTATGTTCAATCTAAAATTAAACAAACTTCAGAAAGTGACGCCGAAGATATAATTCAAGAAGTTGCGTTACGTATTTTTTCAAGACCAATTGATGCCTTACCTATTCATAATATTGGTGGTTTTGTGTACAACGCAGTTAAAAATAAAATTACAGATATACTGCGATCCAAGAAAAAACGTCTTGATAATCAAGATGAATTAGAAATCCTTTGGATAGACTTTACCCAAAATTTTTATGATAATTCTTCACAAGAATACTCCGATAATATTCGGAAAAAGTTACAATCTGCAATTTCCAATTTAAAACCAGCATATAGAGATATTATTATAGCTGTCGATTTTGAAAATTATAGCTATAAAGAAATTTCGGAAGAAACAGGCATACCTCAAGGTACATTGATGTCTAGAAGACACAGGGCATTGTCTATTCTATTAAAAGATATTGAAATACAAAACATTAAAAAACATACTTATGAAATCTAAAATTGAAAAAAACATGGAGAACACAGTTAAATTTTATGTTTATAAAGCATTCAAAATTCTAGGTTATATCATACTTGGCGTATGTATAGCATTCTTAGTAGGATATATAGTTATGCGCTTATGGAACTGGTTAATGCCAGATTTATTCGGACTACCGCAAATTGATTATTGGAAAGCACTTGGAATACTTCTATTATCTAAAATCATTTTTGGTTTTGGTGGTGGCGGTGGAGATGGTCGTAGTAAAGGCAAGAAATCCAAAAATAAAAATAGGGTGAATGCATGCTCTAAAATGAGAAAGGATTTTTCTCAATGGAAACATTATGATGAATTTTGGCAAGCAGAAGGAGAACAATCCTATAAAAATTATGTTGATAAATTAAACACTAAAAAAAGCAGTGAAAACCCTGCCTCTTAATCGATTGAGCACAAAATATACTATTAAAAGTTTGTAATTAAGTGATAGTCAACATTAAAAAATTGTAAAACTTTGGAAACTTTTGTAGTTTCTAAAGTTTCCTGATGTATATTTGCAGCCGTTATGAAAGAAAAAATTAGGGATACAGCTTCACAGCTTTTCTTAGAACGTGGTTTTAAGAGTATTACCATGGACGATATTGCCAATGAAATTGGCATGTCTAAAAAAACCATTTACAGCGAGTATAGTAATAAGACTTCGTTAGTAGAAGATTGTGTTATGAACAAGTTCTGCGATCTAAGCGATGGTATCGATTTAATAATAGCGATGGACAAGAACGCTATTGAAGAACTCTACGAGATAAAAAAATATGTAATGTCTCATTTAAATGATGAAAAGAGCTCTCCACAGTACCAATTAATGAAATACTATCCGAAAATTCATAAAAACCTGAAGCTAATGCAATTCGAAAAAATGCATAAATGCATATTATTGAATGTTGAAGGTGGTTTAAAACAAGGCTTGTTTAGAGATAATATAAATCCGGAGTTTGTTGCTCGAATATATTTTACCGGTCTTAATAGTATTAAGGACCAAAACATGTTTCCGTTAGAACAATTTCCGATAGGAAAATTAATGGACTCTTTTTTAGAATACCACATTAGAGGTATCGTCACCCCAAAAGGCAAAGCAATTTTAAATAAAATC
>TARA_R110002033_G_scaffold11397_6_pt1 | contig 16113 bp, 14 predicted proteins | sample TARA_R110002033 | Tara Oceans TARA_R110002033 (sample SAMEA4397051) | marine metagenome | biome: Polar Biome; feature: [SRF] surface water layer (ENVO:00010504); material: water (ENVO:00002006), including particulate matter (ENVO:01000060) such as... | depth 5 m
TTTAATTTAATGTATACTCATTTTTAATACTTATCTCTGTAAAGCAATCACTGTGCCAACACAAAACACTTATATTAATTGTCAGTTTTTGTTATTATGTCGCAAAAGTGTCTGCCAAGATGACATTTTCGACTTACTGTCATTATAACTGCTGCTTCATTTGGGTTGTCAGCCCATGCATTATCGTACTTGTCTTTTTAGTTTTAGAATAAAAAAAGAATGCAAACCTTGCCTTAATAGTGAACTCCACTTGAGTCGTCTTCTGTAATTTTTAGCTTTCGATTAAAATCTAAAAAATAAGGCAATCAAGGACCATAAATTGTAAGATAAGTTTAACTTCTTAGCTGTGGTACTGCTTGAAAACTTATGTATTTTTGAATAAATGCAAAAAAAACAAACATTAAAAAACGTACTATGAGTACCACAACAATAAAACTTAGCACAATTGATTTTTTAAAAATGCTCGAAATAAACAACAACAGAGAGTGGTTTAATGAAAACAAAACCACCTATCTTGAAGCCCACGATAATGTTGTTGATTTTGTTGCAGACTTAATAGTATTAATGAACAAACACGATGCAATCGAAAATCAATCGGCTAAAAAAAGTATGTACCGCATTTATAATGATGTTCGTTTTAGTAAAAATAAATTGCCTTATAAATCAAGATTTACATTTAAACTGCAAAGAGCTACAAGTTCAAAACGTGGCGGTTATTATATGAGTATTCAACCTGGAAACAGTTATTTAGCTTGTGGATTTTCTTCCCCGAATTCAGCTGATTTAAAAAGAATAAGAAAAGACATCGAAATAAATGCTGATGAATGGCGTATACTACTAAAGGACAAAGCACTGGTCAAAAATTTCAAAGGGATGGCGGGTGAACAAGTCCTTACCTATCCTAGAGGTTTTGATAAAGATCATGAAGCGATCGATTTGTTACGTTACAAACAATTCATTTTTAGACATAATTTCACTGACGAAGAAGTTCTAGCTGCTGGTTTTGTAGAAAAAGTGGACAAAATTTATAAAAGTGTGCGTCCTATATTTGATTACTTAAGTAGTGTTTTGACAACCGATTTAAATGGAGAGTCGATTATTTAAAATAGATAATTATATCATCATTGTTACACACCAAAAATTAAACACCATACTATACTTTTTAACAATCGTTAACAGTGTATTTTATTTAATTTAACTAATCACTAAGTCCTTAATTAGAACTATCAGCAACCAATCATTTTATATTGATTAATTTTACGCCAAACTTTATAAAATACACAGTAAAATGAAAACATTAAAATTTGTCGCTCTTAGTATGATTATGATCTCAGCAGTGAGCTGTAAGGATACCAAAAAGGAAACTGAAGTGTCAACTCAAGAAGTGGAAACAACAGCAAATGAAAGTAGTGCTCCAGCTGAAGGAACTTATACTGTAATCAATGATTCTACAAAAGTAAGTTTCACAGCATACAAAACTACAGACAAAGTAGCAGTAGGCGGAATGTTTAAAGAAATAAAACTTACTGAAACTGCAGAAGGAAAGACACCTCTAGAAGCTTTAAACGGAACAAAATTTTCCATACCTGTAGCTAGTTTATTCACAAATGAAGTAACTGGAACTAGAGACCCAAAAATTCTAAAATTCTTTTTTGGTGTCTTAAAGAACACAACAAATATTGAAGGAGAGTTTAAAGTAGCTGCTGATAAATCTTGTTCGATTGACGTTATTTTCAACGGTAAAACAGCAAATATTCCTATGAAATATACAAACAATGGGGACACTAATGCCTCTTTTGATGGTGTGATGAATTTAGAAAATTGGGATGCTCTAGGCGCTGTAGCTTCAATAAATAAAGCTTGTGAAGCATTGCATACTGGTAAAGATGGTGTCAGCAAAACATGGAGTGAAGTTGCTGTCCACGCAGATGTAGCCTTTAATAAAAAATAATTCACCAAAAACTACGCATTAAAAAAGGGACTCACTTACTAGTGAGTCCCTTTTTTAAATTATATAGAAAGGCAGTATTGCCTTAATTAATTATATTACATTTTGTTGTAATTAAATTTTTGTCCACCTACTGAAGCTTCATACATTAATCCACCTTTTTGCATGGTAAAAACCATTACTCCATCAGTATATTTTACATTAGCAGAGGCTCCTTCTGTTGCAGCTACTGCTGATGCTTGTGCTGAAAATTCAAAACGACTTTCTTTAAAACGATCTAACTGTGCTTGTGACTCAAAGAAAATTACTTCGCGGTATGCTTGCCCACCAGCTTGGAAACCAATACTTAGTTGTGACAATTTTGCCATACCTACCATAGATCCACCTTCATAAACAACACCGTTACCTGCAGCCGCTCCTACTCCTAAACCACCTTTACCTACATTAGGAAATATTACATATCCTGCAGCACTGTCAAATAGATTTGCCATTAAAGCATCGCTTTTTACAAACTCCATCTTAGCCATCTTACTGTCTTCTATAATTTTAGCTTTTTTAGCGTCAGATTGAGCGAAAACTGCTGTAGTGTTGATTGCAAAAGCTACCAAAACTAACATGATCATATTTACTTTTTTCATAATAATATTATTTTAAATAATTAATTGTTTTATTACTTCAAAGATAAAACATTTCCCATTTATCAGCACAAACTAACTGTATAACAATGTTATAACATTGTAATCGCAAGTTATATTATAATCATTTAAACAACCTCAACCCGTTAATTTCCTTCATTTTACATATTTGAAAATTAGGTTTAAAGTTATAATTTAAAAGTGTATTTACCATTTTATTAAATTTCTTTTTCGAAAATGTAAATAAGAAAAGTAGTACCTAATTCAAAATCCTCTGTATTTGGTCTTAGCAGGATAGCAATAATTTAATATTTTGCAATTGCTAGCACACGTCAAATCCTCATAACCCAGGTAAAAATGGTGCAAGTCGCTATATATAGTATCATTTATAATTACCGCAATTACAATCAACTACTAAAAAATAAAAAAACTCACAACGATGATAATTAAATTGCAATCTACATTTAAAAAAATGTCATGTTTCACGATCTTTTGTTTACTACTTATTACTGCAAACGGATTCTCGCAAACTAAAGCAGAAAAAATTGATCAACTGATGACCAAATACCATGAGTACAATCAATTCAATGGAACAATATTAGTAGCTGAGAACGGTGCTACGATTTATAAAAAAGGATTTGGTTTAGCTAATATGGAATGGGAAATGCCCAACCAAGTGAATACTGTTTTTAGGATTGGTTCTGTCACAAAGCAATTTACTTCGATGCTTATAATGCAACTCGTCGCTCAAGGCAAGTTAAAATTAGATGCACCTATTAGTTCCTACCTTCCTGATTACCCTAAAAACACTGGTGCTATTATCACAGTACACCATCTATTAACACATACTTCTGGAATTCCTAATTACACGTCATTTTCTAATTTCCAAAAAGAGATCGCTAATCATTCTTACACAACTGATGATTTTGTAAAACTTTTTATGAATAGACCGCTTGACTTTAATCCGGGCGAGCGATTAGCGTACAGCAATTCTGGATATTTTTTATTGGGACATATTATCGAAAAAATTACCGGTAAAACTTACGGACAGTGCTTAAAGGAATCTATACTTGATCCCTTACAAATGACTCATACAGCTTATGACCAAAATGATCACATTGTCAAAAACCGCGCTTCGGGTTATGAGAAAGACTTTGACGGATTTAAGAAAGCTTTGTTTACTGATATGTCTGTTCCTTTTGCTGCAGGCGGAATGCACACTACTGTAGAAGATCTACAACTTTGGGACCAAGCTTTATATACGGATAAATTACTACCTAAAAAATTCAAAGATTCCCTCTTTAATACTTATGCTACTTTTCGAAATATAAAATACGGCTACGGATGGTTTATTAGAGAAATCCCCAATCTTAAAGAACAACCTCTCAAAGTTGTTGAGCATGGCGGTGGCATCGAAGGCTTTAATAGTTTAATTTCGAGAATACCGGAGGATAAAAATTTAATTCTGTTATTAAATAATACAGGCAATACCGTTCTAGAAGAAATCAGTACTGCAATTCGAGCTATCTTATATGACAAACCATATCAGCTACCTCAACCTTCCCTAGCGACTACTATTTTAAATTTACTTCATAAAAATAATATTGAAACTGCTTTTACCAAATTAGAAGAGCTGAAAAAAGCGGATACTTATGCAATAGCAGAATCAGATCTCAATGATGCTGGTTATCAGTTATTACAAGATGGCAAAATTAAAGAGGCTATAGCCGTATTTAAAATTAATACTGCTAATTTTGATACATCAAGTAATGTATTTGATAGCTTAGCAGAAGCATATGTTGCCGATAAAAACACAGAGGCGGCAATTGAGAATTACAAAAAAGCGGTTCAATTAAACCCTAGCAATGTTCATGCGAAGGAAGAACTAGCCAAATTACAAAATATTAAAAAATAATGCACGAACCACTTTTTAATGTAGGGAGTACTAGTATCAAAATCACCGATAGTAAAAATGAACTTTCTTTTCCCGTATTGCTACATTATCCTACCATGGAGGCTAGTAAAATGACGAATTTTGGTCCTTTTATAATCGATGTTGCTGTAGATGCTACAATAGTAGATAGTCAATTTCCATTGGTCATCATTTCGCATGGTAACAGTGGTTCTCAATATCTCTACAGAACGATTAGCACATATCTAGCTGCTCGTGGTTATATTGTGGCGATGCCAGAACACTATGGCAATAACCGAGTAGATAACTCGCTTTCAAAAAACGTTAAAAATTTGGAATACCGACCGCAGCACATAAGTTTAACTATTGACCAGCTATTACATCAATCTCATTTAAGGCAACAAATTGATGCTACTAAAATAGCAGTGATTGGACATTCCTTTGGAGGTTATACTGCCCTAGCCGCTGCAGGTGGCAAAGCTCATTCAATGCAAGGCGAAGCAATTGCAACTCAAAAAGACAATCGCGTTAAAGCCATCGTTGTTATGGCACCTGCAGCAGGATATTTCAGTCCGATTGCTGCATTGAGTCAAGTCACTGTTCCTATTTTGTTATACATCGCCACCGGGGATCAATATACTCCAAAACAGTGGACGGCTGATGTGATCTTGAATGGTGTTCCCAATGCAGAATTAGTACGCTTACGCGAAATCAAAAATGCAGGACACTTCTCTTTTATTAGTCCGTTTCCTGATGCCATGAAGAGACCTAATTTTCTACCTGCAACTGATCCCGAAGGTTTTGACAGAGTTGCTTTTCATAAACAACTACCTGATGCCATTTTTCAATTTTTAAACAGCCATTTGGTTACTGCTTAAAATTTAAAATCTATTTTGACTATTAAAAAATACCATTAAATTATAATGATTACATCCGCAAAAATCGAAGATGCTACTGCATTAACACTATTAATAAACTCGGCTTACCGAGGAGAAAGCTCAAAAAAAGGGTGGACAACTGAAGCTACAATTCTAGAAGGAAGCAGAACAAACGAAACCGAAATACTAGAGATTATAAAGGATTCCAACCAAACCTTATTGAAATTTGTTGAAGACAAAACGATTCTAGGCTGTGTTCTTTTAATCGAAAAAGAAAGCAAATTATACTTAGGGATGCTTACGGTATCTCCAGAATTACAAAATAGCGGTATTGGTAAAAAATTATTGGCTGTAGCCGAAGACCATGCTAACCAAATCGGATTAAAGAGAATTGTGATGACTGTAATTTCGATCAGGAAAGAATTGATCGAATGGTATAAACGTCATGGCTATCAAGACACAGGAGAGCGAGAAGCATTTCCAGTAAGCGATATACATATTCCTATTGTCGAAGAGCAATTAGAATTTATGGTATTAGAAAAAAGATTATAATAAAATAGGTGATACACACAACGGTATCACCTTTCTCATTTTTTATCCTATGCTACTATGAAATTACAAAACCAATTCGGTGAATAAACGCTCTATGGTTTGGTCTAGATCATCACACATTCCTGGATGTGGTCTTGAAGATTGAATGACCGAACTTCGTAAAGCAGTTAACCATCTAAAACGTGACGGAATATCCATCATAGCGATAGGTCCGCCATCTTTAGTACCGTGAGCTACTTTTTCGAAAGCGTATATATTAGCTTGAATTTGCTCGACATCGGCTTCTGATGATAAAGCTAGAATCTTTTCAAGTGGCACCATGTGTTTCACCTTTATAAATTTGGATTTTTTACAAAAAAGTATAATCCCTACATTCAGGAATTCTTCGCGTTCTACCCTAGGCACAACCCGAATTACAGCATACTCATATAAGTTTTTCTCTTGCATTTTTTGCTTCGTTTATAAAAATTTCTGAATGATTTAATCGAGTCGTCAAGAACTGTAAATAGATAGCTCGCAACTCTTCTGCTGTGGCATCTACATCTTCCCATTGCAACCAATCTATTGGAATTAAGGCTACAATTCCAGTTAAAACCTCCGGACTTAGAAGTTTTTTAAATGCAGTATCTGTAGCATCAAGCTCTGATGCTTGTGGCAATAAAACGTGATCTTTAATAAGTTCAAACGGACTCTGAGCATGTTTCTCCCAATTCGTCCACGAGTGATGAAAGTATAAACTCGCCCCGTGGTCGATCAACCATAATTCTTTATGCCAAATCAACATATTAGTATTTCGAAATGTTCTATCAACATTGGTGATATAAGCGTCAAGCCATACTATTTGCGAAGCTAAAACTGGATCTACTTTTGTAACTACCGGATCAAAATTAATAGCTCCTGATAGAAAATGCAAAGCCAAATTCATTCCTTGACTTCCTTGCAACAAATCCTGAATCTCCTCATCGGCTTCGGTTCTACCAAAAGCTTCATCAAGATTTGCAAAAACTAATTCGGGCATTCTTAATCCGAGCACACGGGCAATTTCGCCCCCAATTAATTCTGCTATTAAGGCTTTGACACCATGACCGGCTCCTCTAAATTTGAGGACATATTTAAAATCGTCATCGGCTTCCGCCAAAGCAGGCAGTGAACCGCCCTCGCGCAAAGGCGTGATATACCGTGTAACATTCACGGTTCGAAGATTAAAGTTCGTTTTCATATTCGGGTTTTACTAAGCTACAAACTTACAAATTTGTAAAGTGGAATTCGTTAATTAAAACCTATTTACTGTGGTAGGAATCATTACTCCCTACTCATTTTCTATCGTTAGGAATGCTTCGCCTAAATACTTTATAATATCAGAAGCAATAAAGGCATGGTGCCCCGTTTTAGGCAAGGCGATATCTGCCGTTAAACCATGAAGGTATACTCCTAAAATTGCTGCAGTAATAGGTTCGTAAGACTGTGCAACTAGACTAGTTATGATTCCAGTTAGCACATCTCCACTTCCCGCAGTTGCTAGTGCCGCGTTACCTGTGCTATTTTTATAGACTGCATCTCCATCAATCACAACAGTAGGAGCCCCTTTCATCACCACGATTACATGATATTGCTTACTAAAAGCTTTTGTTTTATCTAATTTCTCTGCGTCAGAATTCCATTTCCCAATCAAGCGTTCTAACTCTTTAGGATGAGGCGTAAGAGTCGTTTTAGGTTGTAAAAGTGACAACCAATTTTTATTAATGGACAGAATATTTAAAGCATCGGCATCAAGAATTAGCGGAACTGTATTGCTTTTAAAAAACTGATGCAAAGCATCTTGAGTAATTTTTTCTTGCCCTAAACCAGGTCCTATAGCGATAGCTTGTGGTTTAATATCAAAATCTATATTCGAAATAAAAGTCTCCTCAACATCTGTTAGTGTCATGATTTCGGGGTTTGAAATTTGGAGGATTTGATAACCACATTTGGGTACAAAAGCAGTTACCAGGCCGCTACCCGATTTTAGGCAAGCTTTTGATGCTAACACTGCTGCTCCTATCTTACCATAACTGCCTGCAACAATCAAAGCGTGTCCTTGCGTGCCTTTGTGCGCCTGGGAGTCGATGGGTTTGTATCGTTTTGTTATTTCGCTCTTAGTGATATGTAGCATATTCATTTTCTAATTTGTTTCTTTAAAAATACTAATAATAAATCGAAACGAAAATCAAAACTACAAGAATCCTACCCTATCCGCTGGTGATATCAGATCTGAATTTGACATCTCTTTTTTTTATTAACCTAAAAAAGAATACTTTAGTATGATCAAACCAAACCTTAAAATGTACCAATGAAAAAAACATTATTTTCACTATTGTTACTAGTAGCTATCCATCAATCTAATGCACAAGAAGCGGCTGTAAAACCAAAAGAGACAGCGAAGGAAAACTCAGGAGCTTCTAATCTTGTTTTTAATCCGGATCAAAGCACCGTTACTAACCACGTAACTACTATCAAAGGCACAAAAGTTCCTTACAAAGCAACGACCGGCACCATGCCGGTTTGGGACGAGGACGGAAAAGCGATTGCAGGATTGTTCTATACCTATTACGAGCGCACCGATGTGAAGGACCTTGACTCTCGCCCTCTTGTGATTTCGTTTAACGGTGGTCCTGGATCTGCATCGGTATGGATGCACATTGCTTACACGGGACCAAAATTACTCAATATTGACGACGAAGGCTATCCTGTACAGCCATACGGAATTAAAGAAAATCCATATTCCATATTAGATGTAGCCGATATTGTTTTTGTGAACCCCGTAAATACTGGGTATTCAAGAGCAACAAGTAAGGACATTCCAAAAGAAAAATTCTTTGGTGTAAATGCTGACATCAAATATTTAGCCGATTGGATTGGTTCTTTTGTAACGCGATCAAATCGCTGGGCTTCGCCTAAATATCTTATTGGTGAAAGCTATGGAACCACCCGCGTCTCTGGGCTTGCACTAGAATTACAAAATAGCGAATGGATGTATTTGAATGGTGTGATTTTAGTTTCTCCAACTACTCTAGGAATTACTCGTGGTGTCGCTGCAGATGCCGCATTAAAATTACCTTATTTTGCCGCTACAGCATGGTTTCATAAAAAACTCCCTAGCGACTTACAAGCAAAAGACTTGACCGCTATGTTACCCGAGATAGAAGATTTTACAATTAATGAATTATTACCTGCCATTAGTAAAGGGAGTTCGCTAGACAATGAAAAAAAGAAAGAGATAGCAGCAAGAATTGCACGCTACTCTGGCCTATCTGAAAAAGTAGCTTTACAAAACAATCTTGACGTGCCTTTTAATTATTTCTGGAAAGAATTATTGCGTGATGAAGGGTTCACGGTAGGAAGACTCGATTCTCGTTACAAGGGAATTGACAGAAAAGATGCTGGTGATGGTCCTGATTTTAATGCAGAATTGACTTCGTGGCTGCACTCCTTTACTCCAGCTATCAATATGTATCTTCGCAATGAACTCAATTATAAAACCGATTTTAAATACAATATGTTTGGCCCTGTACATCCATGGGATAGATCTGGTGATGAAACAGCCGAAAATTTAAGACAGGCTATGGCACAAAATCCGTATTTGAATTTAATGGTACAATCAGGCTACTATGACGGAGCTTGTGATTACTTTAATGCCAAATATAATTTGTGGCAAATGGATCCCAGCGGAAAATTAAAGGAACGCATCTCCTGGAAAGGGTATCGAAGCGGACATATGATGTACTTGCGAAAACAAGATTTAGAAACTGCCAATGAAGATATTAGAATATTTATAAAAAACTCCCTGCCTAAAGCTGGTGCACCAGCCAAATATTAAGCCAAAGCCTACCTCAAAACAAGCTGTAGTAAAGATAGACAAATCAAAAAACGTATTTTGGTTTGTCTTTTTTTTTTCTAAAATTACTCTGATTTCATAACATTGTCTGGGAGTCCACAAAGTCCCTAGCACAGATAGCAGTGGAAATCCTTTTACTTTTTTCTTAAAAAGTAAAAGATTGAAACGGATAGCTGGAAATAGCTCCTAAATACTATTGAATTTACATATTTGATACCTTTAATATGATAATTTTTCAATAAATTAGCCACTTCAAATTTTATACACACACGATGAAAAATACTGCGCTTACGCACATACACGAAAGTTTGGGAGCTAAAATGCTTCCTTTTGCTGGATACAATATGCCAATTACCTATGAAGGGATTAATGCTGAACATGAAACGGTACGTAATGACGTGGGAGTTTTTGATGTTTCGCACATGGGAGAATTTTTACTTTCGGGTCCAAATGCTTTGGCTTTGATCCAAAAAGTAACTTCTAATGATGCATCAGTTTTAACGGTTGGTAGAGCGCAATACTCTTGTTTACCTAACAATGACGGTGGTGTTGTGGATGATTTAATTATCTATAAAATGAAGGAAGAGGAGTATTTACTAGTCGTAAATGCTTCGAACATTGAAAAAGATTGGAACTGGATTTCGTCTCACAATGATTTAGGCGTTGATATGAAAGACCTTTCTGAGGAGTACTCTTTGTTAGCAATCCAAGGACCAAAAGCAGTAGAAGCAATGCAATCCTTATCATCTATTGATTTGAGCGCGATTAAATATTACCATTTTGAGGTGGCTGATTTTGCTGGAATTGATGATGTAATTATTTCAGCAACGGGTTATACAGGTTCAGGTGGTTTCGAAATCTACTGTAAAAACAGTGATGCTGAGGTGATTTGGAATAAAGTTTTTGAGGCTGGAGCAGCTTTTGGAATCAAACCAATTGGTCTGGCTGCAAGAGATACATTGCGTTTAGAAATGGGATTCTGCTTGTACGGAAATGATATTAGCGACACTACTTCGCCGCTTGAAGCAGGTTTAGGATGGATTACTAAATTCAATAAAGAATTTACGAACTCTGAAAACTTGAAAAAGCAAAAAGAAGCAGGTGTTTCTAGAAAACTAGTAGCCTTTGAAATGCAAGAACGCGCGGTGCCAAGACACGATTACGAAATCGTAGACGGAGCTGGAGCAGTAATTGGGATTGTGACTTCGGGAACAATGTCACCTTCTATGAATAAAGGAATTGGTTTGGGTTATGTAACTATTGACAATAGCGCTCTTGAAAGCGATATTTATATTAGAATACGTAAAAAAGATGTTGCTGCTAAGGTGGTAAAATTGCCTTTTTATAAAAAGTAAGACGAAATAGTTAAGTGATTGAGTTGTCATACTACTGCAATTTTAGGGAATGAAATAGTTTGCTAACTATAAAGCTTGTTTTAAAATTGCAGACAAACAGCAAATCGTTTTAAAAATAGCGGAATAATTGTATTTTTGCACCGCATTAAAAATAAAAATCAGAAATGGGAAGAGCGTTTGAATTCAGAAAAGGTAGAAAAATGAAACGTTGGTCAGCAATGGCTAAGGCATTTACCAGAATTGGAAAAGACATTGTAATGGCCGTTAAGGAAGGTGGACCAAATCCTGATGCCAATTCAAGATTAAGAGCCGTTATTCAAAACTCTAAGGCAGCAAACATGCCTAAGGAAAATGTAGAGCGTGCCATTAAGAAAGCCACCGATAAAGATACAGCTAACTATAAAGAAGTTTTATTTGAAGGCTATGCACCTCACGGAATTGCTATTCTTGTAGAAACAGCTACTGATAATAACAATAGAACAGTTGCCAATGTTAGAAGTTATTTTAACAAATGTAACGGTACTATGGGAACGCAAGGTTCAGTTGAATTCATGTTTGATCATACTTGCAATTTCAGAGTTCCTGCAGAAGGACTTGATGCTGAAGAGTTAGAATTAGAATTAATCGATTTTGGTGCTGAAGAAGTTTTTGAAGACGAAGACGGGATTTTAATCTACGCTCCTTTTGCAAGTTTTGGAACAATCCAAAAAGAATTAGAGAATCGTAATCTTGAAATTTTATCTTCTGGATTCGAAAGAATTCCACAAATTACTAAAGCTGTGACTGAGGCTGAAATGGCTGATGTTGAAAAACTGATTGAAAAATTAGAAGAGGATGATGACGTTATGAACGTGTATCATACTATGGAAGAAGCATAAACTTCACTACATTTATATATAAAACTCCAGCTACGGCTGGAGTTTTTTTTGTGTTAACAACAATGTATTCAAAACTATAACTATGTTATTTCTTATATTAAGTATTCTTTGTAGCGTTACTGTGGGCATTATTTTTAAAGTAGGCCGAAAACAAAATCTCAATATTAGCCAAGTTGTAGCTTGGAATTATGTGATGGCTTTGATTCTATGTTATTTCTTTTTTAGTCCAAATTTAACAGCTATAAATGCTACAGCGCCTTGGCAAATTTATATTCCATTAGGGATATTATTGCCTACTATCTTTTTATTTCTAGCTGCTTCGATAAAGCATATGGGAATCGTAAAAACAGATGCCGCCCAGCGATTATCACTATTCATACCAATCGTTGCAGCCTGGTTTTTATTTGGTGAAGAATTTAGCAAAATAAAGCTCTTGGCATTTTTAATCGCGCTTCCTGCCCTAGTATTAATTCTATCGAAAAAGACAGATAACCAAAACGGAAAATGGCTGTATCCAGCAGTAGTTTTGGTAGGTTTTGGAGCAATAGATATTTTGTTTAAACAAATCGCTTTGGCGACAAGCCTTCCTTTTACCACCTCTTTATTCATTACTTTTGGGATTTCGTTAGTTGTTATTCTGATTTGTGTGATCTATGAGGCAACCGTTAAAAAAGTGTCTTTTAATAGTACCAATCTATATTTTGGCTTGTTAGTTGGTTTATTCAATTTTGGTAATATATTGTTTTATTTAAAAGCGCATCAGGCTTTCGCCAAAAATCCATCGACAGTATTTGCTGCAATGAATATGGGAGTTATTGTGCTAGGGAGTTTGGTAGGCGTTTTGATCTTTAAAGAAAAGCTGAATTCTAAAAACTATGTAGGACTTGCATTTGCGCTTCTTGCGATTGTACTAATAACCTATTCTCAAATGATGGTTGCTTAAGCTTTGGTGCCGTATTTAATACTATAAAAAAAAATTAAAAGATTGTTATTACAGCTGTTTTCTCAAGTATTTGTTTTGTTCGATTTTTTTAATCAATCACTTTAGAACTGCTTATCTCAGCTTTAGTATTTGCATATAAATTCTACTGTACATTATTTAAAAAATGCACTATCGCTAGAGTGAAAAGCCTCTAGAACACTGCACTAAAACATTTATTTTCTACATCGCTACAAGTTCCTTATATTTGCCTGATTTTTGCTTTTCTAAATTGGGATAAAACCAAGGTTTGGTAATGGCTTTTTTTCTTTTTTTGACTTGTTTTTATAATTGATTCGAGCTGATAATACATAGAAATTTGGACGCTACAAAAGCATTAGAAATAGTAAAAAATTACATCCATTTTGTAGTTTAACATGTTGGTTTAAAAGTGATTTTGTTTTTACTATTCATTAGATCATACTATTCACATCAACAGTTTTCATTAACTGCAGTCGTATTTTAAACAATTTACGAAACAAATAAGAAAGTCAATACGCAGCAATAATACGCTTGAAAGAAAAACGTTCTCACGAACGCATAAATTTATAATACCTATGACAAACAATATTTTAATTGAGAATCAATACAACAGAACCAGTTTATTTGAAAAAGAGAATGTAAATTATTTGGTTCGCATATTAAAACGTTTTAATACGGTACCTAAAATAAATAATGTAAACATTATTACCTCAACGACGCAGCCTACAATATTTAAAATTGTTCCTAACAAATCAATTATTATAGGTACTGCTTTTTTAGACAAACCAATCTTAGCGCTATTGTATTTGCGATATGGTATTGAGTGGCAATTATGGTACAAAGCGCTTGATCACGAAAAAAAAGATACGGTTCTTTGTGATATAGCAGCGCTAGAGGTTATTAAAATATTTTACAATTTATTACCAAAAGACGATAAAGAAAAGCTAGAAGATCTAGATTTTCTTCTTATAAATTTAATAAAAGAAGCTAATAAATCTGCGGCACCAAAAACTTTAGGCAATATTGAATTGCAGTCTTTTCATGGATTACAAAGTACAAGCACGGAATTAAAAGAATCTTGGAAAGCAATTGTCGAAAACCTAGCAAAACCTACCGAATATTTATTAATGTCTGGTGGGGATTTGAGATTGAATATTGATGAAATTCATCTTTTGAATAAATATGGATGTCGCCCGTTCCCAAGGCCTGATGCTTTTACTTTTGCTTCATCAACTGCTTCTAGTGTATCAAACTTTGCATTTGATAAAACAGACAAAGTGAGAAGTATTTTGATTAGAAATAGCCTTAAAAATGGTTTCAAAGAGAGTACGATTGCTTTCTCTGAATTGCTAAAGACTAATTTAAGGAAAAACTTTAAGTTGAATGAAGAGTGTGAGATCATTTTCTCCCCTTCTGGAACTGACTCCTCTTTACAAATTGCTGCAATCACACAGATCATGTCTAATGACGAAATCACGCACATACTTGTGGCTTCTGATGAGACTGGAAGCGGTGTTGCTGCTGCATTAAAAGGATGTCATTTTGAAAACACAACAGCATTAAATTTCCCAATCAAAAAAGGAGAGCAAATCGAAGGATTTAGAGATGTAGATGTAATTAAGGTTCCTTTTAGAGATGAAAACGGAGATTTAAAGTCGGCTAAACAATTGGATGACGAAGTTTTTAATGCCGTTTTAAAAACCAAAGAACTTGGTAGACATGTAGTATTGCACACTATGGACCAATCTAAACTAGGATATCAAGCGCCTAGCGACGAATTCATTAAAAAATTAAATACTCTTAAGGATTTATCAATGCAAATTATTGTTGATGGGTCACAACTAAGATTAGATCCAAAAGACATACAACATTATTTAAACAAAGGATACATTGTAACTATTACTGGAAGTAAGTTTTTTACTGGACCTCCATACTGTGGTGCTTTAATACTACCAAAGAATGTAAGTAATTCAATCCAATCTTCAAAAAATGTGTTACCAGCAGGCTTAACGCAGTACTACAACCACTCTGACTGGCCTACGACTTGGGAATGCTCAAAAGCACTATCTGATGGCTACAATTACGGTTCGTACATGCGCTGGAATGCTGCCGTTGTCGAGATGGATCGTTATTATAAAACACCCGTTTTGTACCGTAACATGGGGATCGAAATGTTTTGCAACTTTGTTGAAGACTCGATTAAAGAAGCTTCATTTTTACAACCAATTTACGCTGACGAGGCTAAAACTAAAAGCTACAATAGCAAGGCATTTGGAATAAGAAACATCCGTACTATTTTTCCATTCTTTATCTTGGATAATAAAACTGCTTTACCAGTAGAAAAAGTTAAAAAATTATATACTTTATTAAATTCTGATCTATCAGATGAATTTGCTGATTCTTCATTAGAAATTATTCGTCTTGCTGCTCAAAAATGCCATATTGGTCAAGCGGTAAATGTGAAATATTCTAACGAAATTGAAAGCGCGATTTTAAGAATTAGTTTGGGATCAAGAGTTATCTCTGAAAGTTGGGTAAATAGAGATATCAGTTTGTTCTTTAGAAATATCGAGTTACAAATGAGCCAAATCACCATTACTATCAAGAAAATCGAATTGATTTTAAGTCGCCCAGAATTATTAGAAGACTAAATTACCTACCCATTTTACATAAAAAAGTCCCATTTACAAATTTGTAAATGGGACTTTTTCTATTGGTCAAATAACGTAATTTTGTTACTTGATCATTTCGATTTTTTGAACATCTTCTTCGTTGACACTATCAAAAAATCCTTGCTCGTTCATCCAGTCATCACTATATACTTTACTCATATAGCGTGAACCATGATCCGGGAAGATCGCTATTACATTGCTATTAGCATTAAATTCACCCGCTTCTGCATATTGCTTTATCGCTTGCATTACCGCTCCAGAAGTATAGCCTACAAATAAGCCTTCTTTACGTGTGATTTCTCTTGCTGTGTGTGCGCTTTCTTCATCGGTTACTTTCATGAATTTATCAATCATGTCAAAATCTGTAGCAGATGGAATCAAGTTTTTCCCTAAGCCTTCTATTCGATAAGGATAGATTTCGTCATAATCAAACTCTCTAGTTTCGTGG
>TARA_R110002033_G_scaffold46226_2_pt1 | contig 16102 bp, 17 predicted proteins | sample TARA_R110002033 | Tara Oceans TARA_R110002033 (sample SAMEA4397051) | marine metagenome | biome: Polar Biome; feature: [SRF] surface water layer (ENVO:00010504); material: water (ENVO:00002006), including particulate matter (ENVO:01000060) such as... | depth 5 m
CTATTTGAAACTAAAACAATTTCGTCTTTGACAAATTCGGTATATTTTAGATAGGCTTTTTTGGATTTTCCTTCTATGATACCCAAATCAATTTCATTTTTTTGCAGTGCAATTTCAATTTGTTCTGTATTATTAGCTTCTAAAGAAACGATAAGTTGGTCAAATTTTTTATGAAACGATGCTAAAATTTCAGGTAAAAGATATTGAGCAATTGTTGTACTCGCACCGATTCTTAATTTTCCGTTGAAATTTTGAGAAAGAGAATTAATTTCAAATTCTAAATTACGATAGGTTTCAAATATTTTTTCGGTATGAGAAAATAATATAATTCCTGCTTTTGTTAATTTTACCTTTGAGCCATTTCTTTCAAAAAGTTTAGTTTTCAGAAAACTTTCAATTTCTTGTATGTGTTTTGAAACTGCTGGCTGCGTAATAAATAATTCTTCGGCAGCTTTTGTAAAATTAAGTCGTTTTGCTACTTTGTGAAATACTTGTAAACGAAAATCAAACATTATTATAGGATTAAGTTATTTTACTCATTTTTTCTTGAGTTCTCCAAGGGTTTCCGCTAACTTGTATATATGCGCTACAAAGTAGCGCATATACACCTTATTTGGGGTAGATAGGCGCTACTGAGTAGCGTATTACTTTCAAATATACATTTTAATTATTATCTTACAAATTATCAAATGGACTTTTTATTTGCTGAATACTTTTCGTACTTACATGAGTATAAATTTCTGTAGTTTTACTACTATTATGGCCCAATAATTCTTGTATATAACGCAGATCGGTTCCGCTCTCTAGTAAATGAGTGGCGTAACTATGTCTCAACCAATGCAATGTAGCTGGTTTTGTAAGATGGGCTTTATGTAATGCTTGTTTGAGTACTTGTTGTAAACTCCGGCTATCGTAAGGAATTCCAGCTACTTGGCCTTCGAACAAATATTTTTTTGGTTTCTATATTGAGTAGTACTCTCTTAGCATATTTAATATTTTAGGACTTAGAGTATATCGCCTTTTTATTAATTTCTAATCTACTATCTGCCCAGAAAGTAGAGGCTAAAAAAATAGGTAACTCGACTCTTCATGAACAAACAAGTACTTTGAATACAGAACAACTTCTCGCACGTATTATAGCCACTGAAGACCGACTTGAAATACTAAACCTTCTTGCAGGTTCTGCTTTTAGTTCTGATGTAGCATCGGAATCGTATTGGACGAATATGTTTACAGAAGATGCCATCTTTGACCGAGGTCCAGCACGGCAAGATAAAGGTCGAGATGAAATCATGAAAATCGTCAATGCACCTGCACAGAACGAGGCTATCAAGGCAGGAATGACACATTTAGCTATGCTTCCCCACATCAAGATCAATGGTGACACTGCAGTAGCTACGGGTTATTTGCTCGTAGTGATGCCAGACACAACAGCCTCTCATGTGAAACTTCCTGGTAAAGGAACTTCTCCTGGATTTTCTATTTATCAACTCACAGTGAACCAATGGAAACTCTTGCGAACTATAGATGGTTGGAAGGTTACTAATCGTACCGTAAGGCCAATATCAAGTACCGATTCTCGTGCTATTCTTCAACAATCAATTGAAGTTAAGAAATAGTTGAAAATAAATTAGCACAATATGTACGTCTTCAAACTAAATCTGTAGCAAAAAAAGGACTATCAAGTAACCATTAAACAGAAAAATATAAATAGCTTGTAGTTTTTATTGATAACTTTTTGAATTTTATCGAAATATTTTCATTTATAAAGCGTTTTTTCACTCGCTGATAAAATGCCTTTCTTAAATTTTTCTCACTGATATCTTTATTTAATTCGTGTTCCTATACTATAATGAATAAAGCTTTTGAAGGGACATTAAAAAAGTTGGCGATGTATGATTTCTGCTATCTATGGGCGGTTGTTTATGATTGTGCAAAGTAGATGATAAAGACAAGATGCACATTATTCAATTTACAACAGAAAATTGTTGGATGAGTGAAATTGGAAGTTGTCACAGTAAAAAACTTTCCGAACTGAGCATTGATGCTTTGGAAGACACAATAATACTGCATATCAGTTATGAAGACCTTATTACAATAGAAAAGCAAAAATCTAAGTTTGATAAAATTTATAGGATACTCGTTGAAAATAATTATGTTTCACTTCGAAAAATAGTGTTGCAAAATAGAAGTTCCACAGCCGAAGAAAGATAATTGTCCTTTATTCAAACCTAGTTCTTATCTGGAGTTCAAACCTAAAAGTGGACCCAGAACGCAAGACCTTTGATGTTTACAACAGGAAAATGCAAAAATAGAGACAACTTAAACATGAGAATTCAAGCTAAAGGCTTTAGAACTAAGCATTGGATACGATAGCACGAGACTAGGTAGCCAGCAACTTGGTACAAGTGGGAAAATATCAGGAGATGGAAAGGGATATCTTGAGCAAATCCACCATAATTCTCTTTACTGAGGCATAGGCATTTAGATAATATGAATATTTTTACATATCGAAAAGTGTTTAGTAGAAATTGAATAATAATGACTAAAAATGATATATTTTTTTTTCATCGCCAACTACTTCTCGTTTAGGACTCATCCATTCACTAAATTAGATATATTATTCTGGTTTAAATTCAGTCAAGGTCACTTCTTAAAATACTTGAATTGAAATATTCAATACTTTTTAATACTTATTTGAGAAATAATCATAAGTTATATATTGCTTATTTGACTAATTTACTTAGCGTATCAACTTGGAACAGAATTCAGTCAAAACAAATTCTATTCTCATATTTTCCATGTTCCCTTAATACCAAATCCATGATATGCAGGCTTTCAAGGAACTGCGATTCTTTGAATCTAAAAGATGGCCCTGAAACGCAAAGCACTGCGATGGGTCTATTTTTATGGAAAATAGGGATGGCAACACAATTAAGATCCGGATCATAGGCCTCAATATCCAATGCATAGCCTGTATTGCGGATAGTCGCAACTTCCTTTTCAATCAGCGTAAAATCATCTTTTTTATATTCTTTACTAAGGCTTCCCTGTAAATGTTCCGAATAGGCAAGAAAACACTTTCCTATTGCAGTAGTAGTCATTTCATAATCCTTACCCATATTGAGCGTAATTTTTACAGCCCTATTGGGTTCACATTTAAGTTCATGTCTGTAATAAGATCCCATCTGTACAGCTAAATAAGACGATTCCTTCGTTAGATTGGATATTTTTTCTAATAAAGGTCGCAGTTCCTGCTTCAGTTCATTGACTGAAAATGACGGGACATACAAACCTTCGATCTTTGGGCTTATTTTATATCTGGGGCTGATATCATCTTGCTCTAAATATCCTAACTGTTTAAGGGTATCTAAAAAACCATGGACAGTATTCTTTTTAAGGTCCAGTGCCCGGGCAACATCATTGAGCCTTACGAAATTTCCGTTGGATGCGATATATTCTAAAATTTGAAACGTTTTTTTTACCGATTGGTTCATAAGTTCGTGTATAATGAACAAAATTACATTTTAAACTTTAAAACAGGTCTTAAGTTCGGTAAATATCTACATTTGGTATCGAATAAAAGCAACAGCTTTTCTAATTTATAAATTAATTGGGTTCTGAAAGAATATCAGAAACCACAAATAGATTGTGTATGAACAATTCGATTACAAATGTGCTGGTTACCGGTGCAAGCAATGGCATAGGCCTTGACTTAACCAAAAAATTATTACAGGAAGGTGCTGCAGTAATTGCCATAACCCGCTCGGGGGAAATTGCCGATTTTTCACATCCAAGGTTGACTATTATCCAAGGTGACATCAGCAATGAAGAAAGCATTAAAATTGCTGCAAATCAAGTAAAAGAACTTGGTATCAAATTAGACTGTTTGGTAAACAATGCAGGGGTTGGCCTAGATTTGGGGGATGAAATTCCTACCGCAGCACTCATGAATGCCACATTTGCTACCAATACAACTGGAACCGTATTGTTTACAGAAGCATTTTTAGAACATGTTAAAGATGGAGGTCAAATTGTGTTTTTATCAACAGCAATGGCACTAGTGCGCAATATTGCTCCGAATGCTCCGGCATACCGCATGTCAAAAGCAGCTATAAACATTTATGCAGTGATGTTAAGCCAAAGGCTTGCAGACAAGAATATACGCGTTACCCCGTTACATCCAGGATGGGTACAGACCAGAATGGGGGGTGATACAGCCCCAGTGACCATTGAACAATCTGCAAATGGCATTTACAAAGCCATTACTGAGAATACCCATACAGGAAAATTCTGGAATATAGAATTAGACGCTGTTGAAGAATTTTAAGTTATAATCCCGAAAACATTTTTCATCAAATAAGGCATTGCCCATATCTTATTTTACTCTCAAATAAATTAAAACCCGAAAATAATTATTTTTTCGGGTTTTAATTTTTTACTAATAAATCAGACTATTAAAAACACTTAATCTTGTTTAAGTCTAATTCTCAAACTACATCACTTCCTTTAAACTAAGGAAATGCGTACTTTTGTCTTTACTTTTTGGGTGCGAGTAGATCTGATTCAGAAGTTGAGATCTTGGGCAGTTAATAAAATAAAAAATATCCTATGGACTTAATAAGGTTAGAGATCAAGAGAAATATACAAAAAACAGAAGATACCAATTTGTCATTCCGAGTTTTTGACTTAACTGCAGCAAATATTGACCATTACTTACAACCCCATAAAAAAGATCATTTCTGTATTATTTTAGTGGAATCCGGAACTATAAACATGCATATTGAGGACAAAATTTATGCACTGAACCCTGGAAAAATCTCTATAGTTTTCCCCGAACAAATTCACTTTCTATCAAATCCCGGTAATGATCTTTCAGGCAAAATTATTTTGTTTGAAGAAGTATTATTCTGCTCTGATATATTGAAAAATGAACTTAGTGCCTATAATGTCAACCTCGCAGCAAACCTTAATTGCACCGCACTTTCCAAACCTGAATTTGAAGATGTACTTCCTATTATTAAAAACATACAGGGTATTTATAACGCCCCAAGCCTTGTTAAAAAAGAACAGGCACGTTTTTATATCAAAGTTTTTCTGCTTGGGCTAATAGAATCTATTCACGGACAGCATCCTGTTATATATCACGAAAATTCGGGGACAAATCAGCATGTTTATATCTCCTTCAAAAAGTTATTGAACCAACAGTATAAAAGTGAACGTACCGTACAGTACTATGCCCAGCAACTGGCAATTAGCGCTAAAAAGCTTAATGAGATTACCAAAAAACATTGTGGTGAAACTGCTATAAATGCCATTCATAACAGAATTTTAACCGAAATTAAAAGACAGTTACTGTTTTCACATCTCTCCCACAAAGAAATCGCATTTGACCTTGGGTTCAGTTCTCCCTCTGCACTTAATAAATTTGTAAAGGCAAAACTAAAAGAAACGCCAACTGATCTTCAAAACGAATTGGCGCAAATTTATACCGCATAGTCTTGTTTGTATAACATACTCCCTTTTCCCTTGATTTATCTTTGCATCAGTAAATATTACTATTTAACGATGTACAAATTCTTATTGCTTTAAAGGGCATCACGGCTTACTTATTTGCTTTAATTCTGTTCATTAAGAATTAAAACTATAAACAGTCCTGCATTTAAATCAGTCAAAATCCATAAGCGGACATTTGCAAAAACATCAATCAAAATTACCGTGTCGATCGGTGTAAGTATTTGAGTGATATTAAGGACTTATGCGCTTATTTAAATAAAAAAAAGATGAAGATTAATAGTTTGATAAACGAAAACCTACACATAATTTTAGAGGAAAACCTAAAATTAGCCAATCAGATTAATCCTCAAGAGATTGATTTATTGGTTCACAAAATTAAAACAGCAAAAAGAATCTTTATAATGGCTGCTGGCAGAAGCGGGCTCGCATTAAAAATGGCCGCTATGCGCTTTATGCACTTAGGCTACAGTGTATATGTAGTAGGTGAAACTGTTACACCTGCCATTCTTGAAGGCGATCTACTGCTTGTAGCATCAGGATCCGGTACGACTTCAACGGTTTTATCTGCGGTAGAAAAAGCGACAAAACAAAAAGCCAGCGTTGTGGCCATTACCGCCGATCCGAAAAGCAGGCTGGCGGAATTAGCAGAAAATATACTGCTGATTAATGCAGCTACAAAAACAGACTTTGGCGTATCGGTTTCTGCTCAGTATGCAGGAACCCTTTTTGAACAATTTACATTATTTATACTCGAAAGCGTTTTTATGAGCCTATGGCAGGAATCCGGTTTAACCAAAGAAGACCTGTGGCCTAAACACGCTAATCTAGAATAACAATTTTTTACAATTAATTTTTTAAACATTTTTAGACATGACAAAATTACAAGTCGCAATTGATTTACTTACTACAGAAGCAGCATTAGAACTTGCAGCAAAAGTAGCACCTTATGTAGATATTATAGAATTGGGTACGCCCCTTATTAAAGCTGAAGGGCTTAGTGTTGTAACAGCTATGAAAGCAGCTTTTCCAGACAAATTGGTTTTTGCTGACATGAAAACTGCTGATACCGGTGCTTTAGAAGCAGAAATGGCATTCAAAGCAGGTGCTGATTTGGTAACCGTTATGGGTGCTGTAGATGACGCTACTATTAAAGGTGCCGTAGAAGCAGCCAACAAATACGGCAAAAAAGTAGTCGTAGATACTATTGGTGTTAAAGACAGAGTGCAGAGAGCAAAAGAGGTAACTGCTTTTGGAGTTGCTTTTGTTGAATTACACGCTGGTCTTGACGAACAAGCATTACCTGGATACTCTGTACAAACACTAATTAGCGAAGGAAGAGAAGCAAAAGTTCCCTTTTCTGTGGCAGGTGGTGTAAATATTGATACGATAAAAGATGTTGTAGCTGCGGGTGCAGATGTAGCTGTAGCAGGTGGTGCCATTTATGGTGCTAAAGACCCAGCTGCTGCTGCAAAAGCATTAAAAGATGCAATTATCAGTGCTACTGTGTAGTAATTGATTCATTAAGGCTGGACTTTATTTATAGGGTTCAGCCTTTTTTTACAATAATAAATTTAGATACTATAACCATTATGAAAAATACATTCGATTTTGGTATTGTTGGCTTAGGCGTAATGGGACGCAACCTGCTCTTAAATATGGCCGATGAGAAATTCGCCGTAGCAGGTTTGGATTTAGATACAGAAAAAGTTTTATCACTTACCGAGCAAGCCAGTGCACAGCAAATCATTAAGGCTACTACAGAAGTGAAAGAATTTGTAGCACTTATTAAGCAACCGAGGGCAATCATGCTATTGGTACCTGCAGGAAAACCTGTGGATAATGCCATTGCAAACTTGCTGCCGTACTTGGATATAGGCGATATTCTTATCGACGGCGGAAATACCTACTTCATCGATACCGACCGCAGGTTTACCGAATTATCAGCCAAAGGCATTCATTTTTTCGGGATGGGAATTTCGGGAGGTGAAAAGGGAGCACGATTTGGACCAAGCCTTATGCCAGGCGGCGACAAACAGGCTTATGAAAGGCTTCGTCCGATATTTGAAGCCATCGCAGCAAAAGTAGATGAAGAGCCTTGTGTAGCTTATCTAGGGAATGGATCGGCAGGAAACTACGTGAAAATGGCCCACAACGGAATTGAATATGGCATAATGCAGCTTATCTCAGAGGTTTATGATCTGATGAAACGCGGATACAATATAGACGATGATACGATCCAAAAAACATTTGAAGAGTGGAATAGCACTGAACTTCAATCCTACCTTATTGAGATAACAGGAGAAATTCTTAAAAAAACAGATACTGACGGAAAGAAGCTCATCAATGTTATATCTGACTGGGCAAAATCTAAAGGAACTGGAAAATGGACCTCACAGAATGCCATGGATCTTCAGGTACCACTACTCACCATTGATGCTGCTGTTGCCATGCGTGATATGTCTAAAAACAAACCCGAGAGAATTCTCGCTGCCCAAAAATTGGTTTGGGATACCCCGAAAAGTGATAACGACCTTGCTTCTGTTTTAAAAGAACTTAGGGGAGCTTTACATTTTTCTATATTAATTACTTATGCACAGGGACTGGCATTGCTAACCAAAGCTTCATCAGAGTATAATTATAATCTGAACCTTGAAACAGTAACAAAAATCTGGCGTGGCGGCTGTATTATTCGTGCCGCAGTACTAGAAAATTTCAGGCTGGCTTATGCAGAGAGTCCAAGCCTTCAAAATATACTACTCGATGATAACATTGCAGCAGAACTAAACGATAATCAAAACAGCATCCGGAATACTATAAAAGCTGCAGTTCAAAAAGGCATTCCGATTGCCGGGCTGATGAACTCATTAGCTTATTTTGATTCGTACAGATCAGAGCAACTGCCTACCAATCTTATACAGGCACAGCGCGACTACTTCGGGGCGCATACTTACGAGCGTACTGATGCCTTGGGGATATTCCATACAGAGTGGAATAACTAAATTTTAAATGGAACAAGATGAACAACATCAATACTATAAAACCTGCACTCATTATTGTTTTTGGGGCAACGGGTGACTTAGCAAAAAGAAAACTTTTCCCAGCCTTTTACAATCTCTACCTTGATGGGCGTATGCCTGAAAAGTTTAAGATCATAGCATTAGGCAGAGCCCAAAGCAGTAACGAGCAATTTCGCAGTTATGTGAGTGAAAATCTGACTGCATTTTCAAGAAATAAGGTAGACTCCGCAGAAGCTTACCAGCAATTTGCTTCCCATATTACCTATTTGCAAAATGACATAGATCAGGAAGAATCCTATAAGGCACTAAAACTTGAGATAGATGCAACTCAACTGTCATTTGGTGAGCGTGTCAACAGGCTTTTTTACCTGTCGATAGCACCATCTTTCATTGCAACAATCTCTGACAATATCAACAAATTAGGTTTGGCAGCGAATCCAGAACAGGATCGCATTATTATTGAAAAACCTTTCGGTTACAATAAGAGTTCTGCCGTATTACTAAACAAACTATTGTCAAAGACCTTTAAGGAAGAACAGATATACCGCATAGATCACTATCTGGGCAAAGAAACGGTACAGAATATCTTAGCTTTCCGCTTTGGAAATTCCATGTTTGAGCCTCTATGGAACCGTAACTTTATTGATTCTGTGCAGATTACCGTTGCTGAAGAAGTGGGTGTTGAAGATCGCGGCGGATTTTATGAGGATGCTGGGGCATTAAAGGATATGATACAAAACCACCTAATGCAAATTTTAACTATGGTTGCCATGGAAGCTCCAACATCATTGCAAGCAGACGAAATTAGAAACCGTAAAGCGGATGTTTTAAAAGCGATACGTCGTATTACACCACAAGAAGTAGAACATTATACGGTAAGAGGTCAGTATGATAAAGGTTCGATAAAAGAGAAGTCCGTAATGGGATACCTTCAGGAAAATGGAGTCTCGGATAACTCCACTACGGAAACTTTTGTGGCCATGAAATTTTATCTGGATAACTGGAGGTGGCAGGGCGTACCTTTCTATGTCCGAACCGGCAAAAGAATGAAGGAAAAACAATCCTCTATAGTGATTCAATTCAGACCGGTTCCACATTCTACTTTCTCTTTTGGAAAGGAAGGTATGATGCCAAACCGCTTAATTATAAATATTCAGCCCGCAATGGATATAAGGTTGCAGTTTATGACCAAAAAGCCTGGACTCTCCTTATCGCTTAAACCAGCAGAAATGGTTTTTGACTATTTTTCATGTTCCACCAAATCACCAGAGGCATATGAAACGCTAATATTAGATGCTTTGTTGGGAGACCCTACTTTATTTATGCGTTCGGATCAGGTTGAAGAAGCCTGGGATGTGGTAACAACAATTCAAGAAGCTTGGGAAAATGATGAATTTTTAAATTTGCATAAATATCAGGCTGGAGGATGGGGCCCTGAAGCGGCAGACGCATTACTTGCTCGCCAAGGACACAGCTGGATATCAAACACTTATAACGACGTAAAAGAAAAAACAACAGATGGTAACTATTTTTAATAATAAAGAAGAAATAACACCCTATGCAGCCGATATTTTTGTAGCTGCAGCGCAAAAAGCTATACAGGAACGTGGAATTTTTGTGATAGCGCTTACTGGAGGGTCATCCCCTGTGGCTATGTACAAGCTTTTAGCAACGCCGCATTACAGAACAAAAATAGACTGGAATAACGTTTTTGTTTTTTGGGGTGACGAACGCTGGGTGCCACTTGATGATGACCGAAGCAATGCAAAAATGTCATGCCATCACCTTTTAAATCATGTCGCTATACCAAAAGCAAACATATTCCCAATGTATAAGACTGGTATAACATCACAAGATTACGCTCTGGAATATGAACAATCCATCAAAAGTATTGTTAGAGAAGATGGAAAATTTGATCTCATTTTATTAGGAATGGGTGATGATGGCCATACCGCTTCACTTTTTCCGGCCCAGGTCGTACTGCAAGAGAATAGTAAATGGGTATCGGCCTATTATCTAGAGTCGCAGAATATGGATCGCATTACTCTTACAGCGTCTACAATTAACAAAGCCAGAGAGATCGTAGTGATAACTTATGGAGAAAATAAATCGAATGCGCTAAATGAAGTTTTATATGGGGATTATAACCCACAGAAATATCCTATGCAGTTAATTAAACCATTGGATGGAAAACTACTGTTCCTGACCGATCAGGCAGCTATAGGTACAAACCAATAGTTACTGATTCCGTACTGTACTGTAAAGACATTCTTTTAACCCCAAGTACACTCCTTTTTCAGCCTAGATCCAGAACTATTTTCATTCAACCTGATAAAAATAAAAGGGCTCTAGAGAAAATATGCATTAAGATGGCTATCGATAAAATTAGTGAATTTCAAGGAAGGATTTAATTTTTTATCTGCCTCTTCGTTACTAAGCATTTTAAAAGCGCTAATTCATAGACAGCAGACCTTGTTTTAAAAATAGTAAGGTACAAATTCTCATTTGAGCCAAAATGATAAAATTATCATAAAGACCAATTAGAATTTTCACTAGTTTAATTTCCCCATAATTGGAATATTAAACATTTTCTAAAAGATATTTCATGTCTGATGTTGTTCATTCAGCGGGATACTGACAAATACGAAAGATTGTTATAGGTAGAAACCTAGATAAAGGGAAAAACTGAAAAATTCATAATCCCAAATATTGGACATATTCCACATAAGGAATCTGCAAAATTAGTTTTTGATGCCATAAAAAGTTTAGATTAGGTAGTATCTACTGGTTTAATAAAAAGATTTTTTCCATCTCCACCAAGATGTACAACAAATACTACCAAATCAATCTCTCCCTTGTTGGTTCCTTTATGATAGATGTTGTAGGATTCTGCAAAGCAGCTATTTTCTTTGAATTCAGTGATTTTAGGTCTTCCGTTTCAACCGTCAGTGTACCTTCCAAAATATAAGAGAATACAGGAATGTAATGCTTATGCCAACCAGTTGTCTCCTCTGGGAGGAAACGTAATTTTCATCATCGTAACGGCTGCATCTTTGACCTGAGGATATAAAATCTTCTGGCCCATACTGTTTACATCCGATTCCATCAGCTTTTCGATCTTAAAATTGCTATTGTATTGCTGTGCGCTCATAGTCATACTGCAAATTCCAGTGATATTGACCACCCAATTCCAATTTAAAGTGACCACCTGATTCCAATTCAAAATGACCACCTAATTCCGGAGCAAAATGACCACCTCCATTTTTCATTAAAAACTACTTTTTTTCATCTGTTAATTAGTATTCAAATATACTTAAAAATTACCCTTTGTTTATACCTCTTTTCTTTCTCATAGATTCTCCATGTAATTCGAGTCGGTGGGATTGATGTATAAGCCTGTCCAGAATCGCGTCAGCTATAGTTTTTTCACCAATTATATCATACCATCCTTGCACTGGGATTTGTGATGTCACGATTATGGAACCATTATTATGCCTATCTTCAATGATTTCCAAAAGAGTAATTCGGTTATGACTATCTAATGCTTGGAGTCCAAAATCGTCAAGTATAATGACGTCTTGTCTTTCAATTTTGGCCAATTCTCGCAGGTAAGAACCATCTGCTTTGGCCATTTTTAATTTAGCAAACAACTTCGAAGTGTTAAAATAACTTACTTTAAAACCCTGTATACAGGCTTGATAACCCAATGCGGTGCCCAAATAACTTTTACCGACACCGGTACTTCCTGTGATTAAGATGTTTTCGTTTTTTTCTACAAATTCACATTCTGCTAAACGCAGAACCATGTTTCGGTCAAGATTACGCGATACATCAAAATTGACACTTTCAATATTTGATTTGTAATGGAATCGGGCATTCTTGATACTGCGCTCAATACGACGATTGTGTCTTTCGTCCCACTCGGCATCAATAATCATCGATACAAACTGATCGAGTGTGTAATGGTCTGTTTTTCCGCTTTCAATGGCTGTTTTAAAAGCATTAAACATGCCATAAAGCTTCATTTGCTTCATTTTTGTTACTGTGGATTCATTCATGTTTTCAAGATTTAATTTAGTTATAATAATGTTTCCCTCTTATGTTACCGTGATTCGGGAGTTCTTGCTCGGGTTCTTGTTCAAAATCAATATGGTCTAAGTTGTTTTCCAAAATATTTTGTATGGTCTTAAAATTGTAAATTCTAAAATCAAGTGCCCGTTTACAGGCATTTATTAATCGCTGCTTACCAACCTTTTTTTCGAAGTTTAATATTCCTAAACAACTTTTATAAGCCTGTTCAGGATGGTTTCTGCTTTCGATTATCTGCATAATATATTCCCCTACTGATTCATCAATACTACTTGCCCAATCAATAAATCGAGCAGCACTCCATTGGGCTACAAACTGATGTGTACTGGCTAAATGCTCTGGGGTTGTGGTATAGACATAAGGCCTGTAATTCCGCTGATGGACAGCAATTCGATTGTATTTATAATAGATTTCTACGGTTGATTTGGTATACAAGAGTTTCGCTTTTTTCTTTACATATTGATACGGAACGCTGTAATAATTTTTGTCTTGACTTAATTGGACATGCCCGTTTTGCATTACTGTTGCAAAGGATTGGTATTTGATTTCAAAGCGTTCTTGTGGTAGTGGGCGTAGTTTTTGTTTCTCATCTTCTAAAAACAATTCTTTTCGAGAGTAAGGACGTCCAGTGAGTTTTCGACTGTTATGAGTGTCCAATAAATCCCATACCTGCTGGTTTAATTCTTCCAGAGAAAAGAATTTGGCTTCTTTTAGATTTACATAAATCCTTCTGTACAATATCTTGACAGCACCTTCAACTAATGATTTGTCTCTTGGTTTATAAGCCCTGGCGGGCAAGATTGTAGTTTCGTAATGTTCCGCTAAATCGGCCAGGGTTTCATTAATTGTTGGCTCAAAACGACTGCTTTTTATTACTGCGGATTTTAAATTATCCGGGACAATTGCCGCAGGAGTACCTTCAAAAAAACGCATGGCATTTTCTACCGAAGTGACAAAATCTTCCTTCTGTTGGCTCATGGAAGCTTCAGCATAGGTGTATTGACTGGCTCCCAATATGGCCACAAAAAATTGTACTTCTTTGATTTCTCCAGTGTCATTATCAATAATGGAGAGTGTTTTTCCGGCATAATCCACATACATTTTATCACCGGCTTTGTGATTCATATGCATTACGGGATTGACTAGTTTACTCCATGTTTTGTAATGATGAGCAAATTGCGAACTCCTGTAACCATCAAGGTTTATGGCAATATATTGCTCCCACATATGTTGTACGGTAACGCCAACTTTTTTTAGTTCACGTTCCATTTTAGGGAAAAAATTATGGAGTGTCTGCAATTTGGGACTAATTGATTCCACAGTAGTCTGTGAAAACAAAAGTTCTAGTTCGGCATCTGTTTTTTTGTCAATTAATTCAAAGCTTAATCCGAGAACTTCAAATAAAGAAATATACTTCTTTACCGTATTCCTGGAAAGGGATAAGTAGCTACTTATAAATAACTTACTCTTTCCATCACAATAGAATTTAATTACTTTTCTAATTTTACTCATGTCTGTTATTTTGTTTGCCATAATCCGTATTTTTTTTAACGAATGTATGGTTCTAACAACATGAAAAAGTCAGTAGTTTTTAATAATCAATTTGCCCCGAAATTAGGTGGTCAATTTGAATTGGAAAGTGGTGGTCAGTTTGCTCCGGAACTGGTGGTCAATTTACACTGGAAAGTGGTGGTCAATTTGACCGGTTTTTCCACCTATATGGAGTAATCATAGCATTAGTAACAGCATTATAATTTCTTAATAGGTTTTACCAAAAAATGAAAATTAGGTTATAATCCATTTGAGCGTTAACGATCGATTTTGACAACAAACTTGGTTTATTTTTTTTACAAAAATCGACAAAGAACCACTTTGTAGCGGAATCGTGTCGACCTTTGCATAGTAATATATAAGTATTCAAAAACTTTCTAATTCTTTGTGCTAACGAGAGTAATAGTATCTTTAAGATTATTATCTGAAATGTAATCCAAAACAAAGTGTTCCGCCTCTTTTTTATTCTCGGGTGAAGTAGAAAATGAGTTAAGATAGAAGTCTTCATTTTCATCAGCAATGTGAATGATTTCAGTGTAACCTTTCGAAATGAGAGTGCCTTTTAATTTCAAAACTTTAAGCTCATCATTATTGTCAATTTCCTTTTTCACACGGAGTTTAATAGTTTTATCCATCTTGTTAGTCTTTTATTATAATTGTAAAATAAAAATATTCTGAAACAAAAGAGAGACCCTGTCTAAAGTCTCTCTTTTTGGAATTAATTATATCTTTTATAAAAGGTTTATTTAGCCTTCAATAATTTTTCCAAATACTCAACCTTATCTTTTTCTGCCTGAACTAATCGTTCGTATAGTTCTACAACCTTGTCAAGGGGATTAAAATTTGGCTGAATATTAATTGCATTAATTGTTGAACTATCATGACTAGTGAAAGTATTATTGATAACATTTAATACAGTTTCATCGCTATAATTTTTTATTGCCTCAGGTGAAACTCCAAGAACTTCAGAAATTGCTTTTAATTTTTCTTCATCAACTGTTTCGCTTCCTTCAATGTTAGAAACTGACTGTTGACTTACACCAATAGCAATAGCCAATGCTTCTTGTTTCATACCTCTAAGCTCTCTGATTCGGCTTATATTCCTGCCAATATGTTTTGGTTTTGTTGCTGTTTCCATAGTTCAAAGATATTTAAAATTCTCTAATTTTTTTCAGATCGGTAAAATACAAGTTTGAATTAGTATGATACAATTTCGATTAGTTCGGTACGGTACGATCTATTATTTACTTGCAATGTGTTTTAAACAAAAATACAATTTTTCGAATAAGTATTAATTAAAAAAGCAAAATTATGAATGCAATTGAATTTTCACAGCAAAAAGAGTTGAAGGAAGTAATTACTGAGCACATTAAAACATCTGCTATTTATTGTTTTGGCAGTCATGCAACAGCTTATAGTTCCAGCAGGAAAATTTATCCTGATAAAGAACTGCAAAAAGAACATAGTCATTTATACCTCTTAGTTTTTGTACAGGAAACCAAAGATAATGCTGTCAGTGATATAAGTGATAAGATAAAAGCAAAGACTCAGGGTACTTTGACCGCTACTGTTCTTATACACCACGTGCAGAGTCTAAAAGACCTCTGCCAAGACCAGCAGTTTTTCTTTTGGCAGATCATGCAGAACGCAGAGCTATTATTTCAAGATATTAACAAGCCTCCTTATTTAAATATTAGCGAAACTCCAAAAAGAAATTTAAAATCAACATCGCATTACATAGCATGGAGGAGGAATAATATTGCTACAATCTGGGGCTGGGTATATAATGATGATGATGCTTCTAGTTCAGATGAAGTAAAAATGTCCGCTCTTCATCAAATAGTGGAGCAAATCTGTTTGTCTTTGATCCGTGTTTTTGTAGGCTACACTCCTAATCATTTTGCATTAGAGTATTTATTTAATCTCTG
>TARA_R110002033_G_scaffold22093_1_pt1 | contig 16036 bp, 17 predicted proteins | sample TARA_R110002033 | Tara Oceans TARA_R110002033 (sample SAMEA4397051) | marine metagenome | biome: Polar Biome; feature: [SRF] surface water layer (ENVO:00010504); material: water (ENVO:00002006), including particulate matter (ENVO:01000060) such as... | depth 5 m
TCCAAAAACTTGGACCAAATGGTTACAAGACAAAGGAATTACAGTTGTACATGTGGTGAGCAGTGTGAAATTTGCATTGAAGGCTCAAGATGCAGGTGTAGATGCCATCGTTGCTGAAGGTTTTGAGGCAGGAGGACATAACGGAAGAGATGAAACCACAACCTTAACTTTGATTCCTATGGTGAAGGAACAACTGGATATTCCACTTATAGCAGCAGGAGGAATCGCAACCGGAAAAGCAATGCTAGCCTGTATGGTTTTAGGTGCAGATGGCGTGCAAGTTGGTAGCCGATTTGTAGCTAGTGAAGAATCTTCTGCACACCAAGCATTTAAGCAAGTGGTTGTAGATGCTAAAGAAGGTGATACACAATTAACATTAAAAGAATTAGCACCTGTAAGATTGATTAAAAATAAATTCTATAACGAGTTACAAGAACTCTATAAAACAAGTCCAACACCAGAGCAACTCAAAGACTTATTAGGTAGAGCAAGAGCCAAACGAGGCATGTTTGAAGGTGATTTAGAAGATGGTGAATTAGAGATTGGGCAAATTGCTGGTTTAATCCATGAGGTGAAGTCAGTTGCAGAGATTGTAAATGATATGGTTAGTGAGTTTGAAGAGGCTAAAAAAAATGTAGCTACTTTATAAGTTATTTATTTTGAGATTATCTGTTTGTCTTTTTTTAATGAATGTTACCTGAAATTACGCCTTTATATGGATTGTTATTACTATCATTAGCAATTCAACCTTATGAAGCTAGTTTAAAAAATGATTAAAAAGAAACCAAGACAATCTAATATAGAGTTATTAAGAATTCTCTCAATGTTATTAATTGTTATTTATCATTTTTTAAAACATTCAATTATACCAAATACACCCAATTTAATTTACATAACTAACCCTTTAATTGCAGTTCTACATTCTGGGGTTATTTGCTTCATTCTAATTTCTGGTTATTGGGGAATAAAGTTTTCTTTAAAAGGTTTTGCTAAACTTTTTCTTTATTGTGCCTTTTATTCTGTTATAATTTATGTTATCGCAGTATTGTTAGACCCTAGTATTTGGAATGTATATGAAGGTTTAAGTTTAATTTTACCCATTCAATGGTGGTTTATACCGGTATATATGTGTTTGTATTTATTAACACCATTAATTAATATACCTCTAAAATCTGCCTCTAATCAAACCAAACTATTTTTTATTTTAATTCTAATTTTAGTATCTTTTTGCTTTGGTCAATTTATACCTTCATTAGAATTTGGGAAAAATCCAATAAATTTTATTCTGATTTATTATGTAGGTAATTATCTAAGAACAGGATTAATTTTAAGTAAAAACTATAATGCAAAAAAACTATTAGGTATTTATATTTTATTTGTTTTTCTTCTTTTCTCAAGTATGTTATTTGGATATCTATATATACCTAATGTCGGTAAAATTCTATTTAGACTATTTTATCCTTACAACAGTATTGGTCTAATTATAAATTCAGTTTTATTTTTTCTAATTTTCACAAAAATAAAATTTAGCTCTAAATTAATTAATTGGTTTTCTAGCTCTACCCTGGCTGTGTATTTAATTCATGAAAATCAATACCTTAGTCATTATTTATATGACTTTGTTATAAAATTACAAAACAATATAGATAATTACGTTGTACTTGCTTTTACAATTGTAATTCTTGCTATTTTAGTTTTTGTTGTATCCGTATTAATTGATAAATTAATTTCACCTTTATTTCAAATACTAATTAGGTTTATTACTGAATCTAATATTTTTATTAAAGTAGATGATAGAATACAAGATTTACTGAAATTTTAATACTATCAAATACATTGCAGACACAAAGAAGTTTTACATATTTTATAACAATGTAGCTAAGTATTTTTTGATTTTTAGCTTTTTAATAGCTAATTTCGGTTAACGTTTGATATAAGTTATTAAAAGGGACTCGTATCAATTATAATTAACCACAACTACCCAATTATCTTTAAAATAAATTCTACCAACTAAAATCAATCTATTATCTTTATCTTATAGATTTTACTTTTAAGCTATGAGAAAAATAATACTACTTTCAATATCACTTCTTGGTTTTTATGCTTGTGAAAATAAGATAAACTTAGACCCAGAAGAACCTATTAAGGTCAATTGGAATGAACGTGTTGCGTCTATTTCTAAAGTAGATTCTTTATTAACTTCTGGTCATTCGTATTTGTCTGTGTATTCTCAGATTTATAGTTATTCCCAACACAAAACATATAATCTTACAGCAATGGTGAGTTTAAGAAACGTGAGTATGACGGATACTATTTATTTAACCACTGCAGATTATTACGATACACATGGAACACTTTTAAAAAGCTACATTAAAAACCCTGTGTATTTAGCACCATTAGAAACTGTAGAAATTGTAATAGACGAATCTGATATTTCTGGAGGAACTGGTTCTAACTTTTTATTTGATTGGAAAATACCAAAAGGAGTCCCAGAACCACTTTTTGAAGGTGTAATGACATCTACAGCAGGTCAGCAAGGTTTATCTTTTATAACGCAAGCAAAACGAATTCGCTAAATGGCAGAAATTTTAACTACAATATTTTTCCTTTTTGCCGTGATAGATCCTATAGGTTCTGTACCTGTATTTTTAGAAGCAACAAAAGAATTCGACAATAAGTTTAAGAAGAAAATAGCGCTAAGAGCATCGGCAGTTGCATTCTTAATTTTACTGTTTTTTATTGTAATAGGTCAGCTTATACTTGAAGGCATGGAAGTATCCTTAGATGCGTTTCAGGTTTCAGGAGGTGTAATTCTATTTTTATTTGCTTTAACCATGATATTTGGAGACGGTAAACCAGAGCAAGAAAAGAGTCAAATTTCAGATTATAAACATGTTACTATTTTTCCGGTTGCAATTCCTTCAATTGCTTCACCTGGAGCAATTATGGCTGTTGTACTTTTAACCGACAATCATACTTATACTATTAACGAGCAAATTCTAACAACATTTTTAGTCCTATTTGTAATAGGTATAACGAGTTTAGTTCTTCTGGCTGCAACACGTGTGCAAGAGAGAATTGGGAGTTACGGAATAACTGTGATTAGTAAAGTTATGGGCTTGATTTTAGCAGCATACGCAGTTCAGAATATCTTATCCGGAATTTCAGATTATTTTGCGAAATAGAATAATCAAAACTAGCTTAAGATTATAAATATTATTTTTTCAGGTTTAGATAATATTCCGACTAAAGGTTTAAATACATTCGAGTTTATGAAAAATGGTATTATAATTTTAGTTTTTTTTATTAGTCATTCTTCATTTTCACAAAGTCCTTGGGTAAAAGATAAAGGTGAATTTTATACGCAGCTTACATATACTACAATACCAAATTACACAGATATGTTTGGTGATCCAGACTATTCTCTTTTTGGTGAAATTTCAGATAATACAGTTCAAATTTATGGTGAGTATGGTTTATCAGATAAAACCACTTTAATTTTAAATGTGCCTTTAAAGGTCATTTCAATTGATGGTTATGAAAGTCCATTTATTGATTGTTCTGGTGATTGTTCTGAAGATTTTAATAAAACAGCATTGGGTAACATAGAACTTGGTGTGAAGCATAATTTTTATAAAAAAGATTGGATACTTTCTGGTCAATTTTCGGTTGAAGCTAATACAAGTTCCTATGATGGATTTTCAGGAATTAGAACGGGTTATGATGCCTATTCATTTACACCACTTTTTTTAGCAGGTCGCAGTTTGGGTAAAACGTATTTTCAAAGTTTTATTGGTGCTAATATTAGAACTAATGATTATAGTTCAAACTTTAGGGTAGGAGGAGAATTAGGTCATAAAATAACAAAACGTATTTGGTTAATCGGTTTTGTAGATGTTGTAAAATCACTTAGAAATGGAGACTTAATTTTACCAACACAAAATATGTTTACCGGTTTATATGTAAACGACCAAGAATATGGTGGTTTTGGTTTAAAGACTATAGGTGAGATCACAGATAATTTTGGCGTAAATGTAGGTTTTGGTGGTGCTTTTTTTGGAAACAATGTCGCTAAACAAGTCGCATTAAATTTTGGAGTTTATCACAAGTTTTAATTCTAATTTATCTGCTAAAACTTAGTTTGTTTTATTAAAAAAACTCAAGTCAAAACAACTATTTTTGCACAATGGTTTTAAGTAATTACACTAAAGAATTTAAATATAATCTTAAACTCGCATCACCAGTGATGTTAGGTATGCTTGGTCATACGTTTGTGAGTTTTGTAGATAATGTAATGGTAGGTCAGTTGGGTGCAGCTGAGTTAGCCGCTGTGTCTTTGGGTAATAGTTTTATTTTTATAGCCATGTCTTTAGGTATTGGTTTTTCTACTGCTATTACACCTTTGGTTGCAGAAGCAGATACCGAAAATAATTTCGTAAAAGGAAAATCAGTTTTTAAACACGGACTTTTTCTATGTACAGTTTTAGGGTTATTATTGTTTGTAATGCTCTTATTTGCCAAACCCTTAATGTATGTAATGGATCAGCCAGAAGAAGTTGTAGACTTGGCCATTCCGTATTTAGATTTGGTAGCTTTTTCATTGGTTCCTTTAATTATTTTTCAGGCATTTAAACAGTTTAGTGATGGGTTGTCATTAACTAAATATCCTATGTACGCGACTATTTTAGCGAATTTGCTAAATGTTGCCATTAACTACGTGCTTATTTTTGGGAAATTCGGTTTTCCAGAGATGGGAATTGTAGGTGCAGCAGTTGGTACGTTAATTTCACGTTTTGTAATGGTTGCTCATTTGTGGTGGTTATTAGCAAAACGCGAAAAGTCTAAAGCTTATGTAACTAACATAAAGTTTTTTCAATTAAAAAAGCATCCTATAAAGAAATTGAGCAATTTAGGTTTGCCAAGTGCTATGCAGATGTTTTTTGAAGTTGCCATTTTTACGGCAGCTATTTGGTTAAGCGGAACTTTAGGTGCCAACCAACAAGCAGCCAATCAGATAGCCTTAAACTTATCTTCTATGACATTTATGGTAGCTACGGGATTAAGTGTTGCTGCAATGATTAGAGTAGGAAACCAAAAGGGTTTAAATGACTTTAGGGCATTAAAACGTATTGCAGAATCAATCTTTTTAATTGGCTTTGTTTTCGCAGTAGTTTTTGCGTTGTTTTTTGTAATATTTCATACGTTACTGCCAAATTTATATGTGGATTTAGATGATCCAGCAAATGCAGTAGATGCAGCTGAGGTTGTAAAAATTGCGGCAACGTTATTATTAGCGTCTGCTGTTTTTCAGATTAGTGATAGTCTTCAGGTTATTGTGCTTGGTGCTTTACGTGGACTTCAAGATGTTAAGATACCAACTATAATAACTTTTATTTCGTATTGGGTTGTCGGTTTTCCTATCAGTTATTATTTAGGAAAAGAAGATGCTTACGGAAGTTTAGGTATTTGGATTGGTCTTATTGTAGCCCTAAGTGTAGCTGCCATTTTATTATTCATTAGATTTAATTACCTGACTAAGAAGTTGATTTTAGAAAGTGATAAGATTTAAATTTTCAAGTACTTAAAGTGCCTTAAGTTTATAGAAATAAGTTAGTTCGAGTGAATTTAACGATTGATAAATCGTAAAATTAGTATCTAGAATAAGTATTTCGGTCTTATATAGTTCTCCAAATCATTTTATTAAATCAAAAAATCACTCTAACAGACCTTGTAAATCATTAGTAAATTTAAGAGTCTTAAACTAAAAGAGATTTACTACTTTTGCTATACAGTACTTACAACTTTAATCTAATTACATGGAATTACCAAAATTCATTTTAGGAGACAATACAGATCATCCTGATGCTATTTATATTATACATACAGAATTTCCTCGTTTTATCATTAATTTAGAGAATGACGAGGTAGAATGGTTTGAAGAATTTGACCAACACGACGAAAAAGAATTAGAATCGGAAACTGAAAACTACATCCAAGAAGCAACCGATTTTTATGATAGAGAAGTAGCGAGATACGACGATTAATGTTAGAGCAACTTTTACAATACGATAAAGAACTTTTTCTATACCTTAATAATTTAGGTTCTGAAACTTGGGATGGCTTATGGTTGGTAATAACCAATAAGTTCTCTTCAATACCTTTATACCTTGTATTGTTGTTTTTAATTTACAAGAAATTTGGCTGGAAAGCCTTAGTGTTAATGGTTTTTGTAATTGCAGGTATGATTGCTTTTACGGATCAAATGACCAATTTGTTTAAAGACACATTTCAACGTCCAAGACCATGTAGAGCAGAAGGCGTAATGGATTTAACGCGCTTTATTGCACCACGTTGTGGTAAGTATGGCTTTTTCTCTGGTCACTCTTCTAATTCCATGGCAACGGCTATTTTCGCTGGTTTGTTATTGAGACCTTATTTTAAGAATCTTATTTATTTACTAATAGTCTGGAGTTTGGTTGTAGCCTATAGTCGTATTTATGTAGGCGTACATTACCCTATAGATGTTGTTTGTGGCTTAACCTTTGGTGTTTTTGCAGGTTTCGGATTCTACAAATTGACACTATATCTTATAAAACGCTTTATTTCAAAGTAAGTTTATATAGCTGATTCACTAACCTAGATCGGTGTTTGCTTTCAGAAAAGTTTAAGTCGTATGTGGCAATGAATTCAATTGAATAAAGTTTAGAAAGCTCAATTGTTTCTTCAGGTTTTGAGGTTGCCGTTAATAAATAGAATTGCTTTTCTGCCGGAATAACAATACCATCATCAGTTTTAATACTCAAAATTTTATCACCATAATTATAGATGGCTTCAGGAGAAACAGCATCTAAAGTGTAAAGTGGTAAATTGTCTGAAGCTAATTCTGAAACTGCTTTGTAATTATCTTGAGCTTGAAGCTTAGCTAGTGGTAAAGCCAAGAAACCTATACTCATCATAAAAGCAATAAAAAGATAAAATACCATTTTGATATTTTTAGCTTTCAGAAATTTAAAAATATAAACACCAATAACAGCCAAAACTAGACTAGAAATTATAAATCTTACCCAAGTTAGTCCTGTTAAAGAAGGCGCTAAAAAGAAGCCAGCAACCCAAAATAATACAGCAATACTTCCTATTAATCCGAATTGAAAATAGACAGGAAATGTTTCTTTTTTCGATTTTAAATTCTTGAATTCACGAATGAGGTATTCAATATAAAAGCCAATATTTATAGCCAAAGGAATTAAAACAGGCATTAAATAGCGCGATTTCTTTTCAGGAATAACAGATAATAGAATGACTGCAATAATAGTCCAGAAGAAACTAAAACGATAAGCTTTTAAGTTTGAAACTCTCGTTTTTAAATAAGGATAAAGCAAACTTATAAATGCAGGAATGGTCCATAAACCACTCTGAATAAAGAAACTCCAGTAATAATAAAACGGTCTTACATTGTAACTGCTCCAATTAGACGTTTCACGTTCTGCAATGGCTGTAAAAGTTTCAGGGTCTGCAACCCTAACATGAAAATACCACCAACCACCTAAAACAATTCCGAAAACTAAAAGGCTTATTAATTTTAAAAAATGAATAGGTTTTGCTCTAAATTTAAATGTAATGCCATAAGAAACAACAAATGGTAAGAATAAAACATAAAGAGAAACAGGTCCTTTAGATAGCACAGAACCAGCCAAACAGAATACAAACAGAATACTTCTTAAAATTGATGTTTTTTGGTCTTTAAATAGAATGAATAATTGATACAAAGCCATGAGCATAAAGCCATGTGTGTAAATATCCCAAGGTGCTTCAATGGTAATACCAATGCAATAGAATGATGTTAAAACAATGAAGCCATTAATTAAACTGTGGGCTTTGCTGAGTTCTAATTTTTTAGATAACAGATATATTGAAATTCCTAGGCTTGCTAAAAAGAGTAGTGCAGGCAAACGTAAAGCTAAAACAGAAGTTATACCAAATATGTAACCAAACATTGCCGTAATCCAAGTTGGTAAAGGTGGTTTTTGGTAACGCGCTTCACCATTCATAGTTGTTAATATCCAATTGTCATCGGTAAGCATTTCTCTAGCCGAAATAAAATTACGCGCTTCCATAATAGTTACCGGAATCGCATCAATCGTAAACCCAAGCATCACAATAACAAAAAGCAATAGACTGATGATAGGATATTTTTCTATAAGTTTAATCATGCTTAATCTTTAGTTTTTCGGATTAAATAAGCATTACGAGCATAAATTATTAAACCAAATAAATGGCCAACAAATAAAACAGGGTCTTCTCTAATAATGGCATAGGTAAGTATTAATCCTGCGCCAATTAAACTCAACACCCAAAATCCCATTGGTAAAGTAGATTCTTTTTGTCTTTCAGAATGAATCCATTGGTAAACAAAACGTAGTGTAAAAATTACTTGTGCTACAATACCTAAAACTAATAGCCATGTTGGGATGTCAGCATTTTTAAATAGTAAATCAACATCTATTTGATTATTGTTAAAGTAAAATATAACAATAAAAATAGGCGCAAAGAATAACAAGTATCGCACTAGTTTTGGGAATTTTTGCCATTGACCTTGTAACTGTAAATTTCTAATATATATATAATACGTTAAACTCTGACCCAACATAATGGCAAAGTCTAAGCGTAAATAACCATATATAAAAAGTAAAAATGAGGCGATTAAACTCAGTGTCCAAAATGTTTTTGGTGTAATAACCTTACGTTGCTTTTCAGAGGTTATCCATTGAATGATTAAACGCGAAGAAAATAATATCTGAGCTAAAAATCCAATGCTATAAATTATCCAATCTTTCATTTACTGGATTTAGAAACTTCGTAATTAATATACTTTTTCTTCATCCATAGATATGCAAAGCAATCCATTAAAGGTCCTAAAAGTCTATTCCATAATCCAAATTTTGCTGTACCAGCCATTCTTGGAAAATGTTGAACCGTTATTTGAGTTACACGTCCATTTTGTAACATTATCATTGCAGGTAAAAAACGATGTAAACCTCTAAACATTGGTATGCGTTTAGCGTAGTCTGTTTTTATAACTTTAAGAGGACAGCCAGTATCATCCATGCCATCATGCGTAAATGCGCGTCTAATTCCGTTGGCAATTTTAGACGACATATTTTTTACAAATGAATCTTTTCGGTTAGAACGTACACCTGTAACTAATTCATAAGAGTCAATATGTTCTAATAAAATATTAAAATCTTCTGGAGCGGTTTGTAAATCCGAATCGATATAACCAACCAGTTCAGAATCTACATGGTCAAAGCCAGCTTTAATAGCTGCACTTAAGCCTCTGTTTTCTTTAAATAAAATGTATTCAAAAGCGTCGTTACGTTCGCAAATAGCTTCAATTAATGTCTGACTTTTATCTGTAGAACCATCGTTCACAAATAAAATTGAAGTAGAAACTGTGGCGATATTTAGATAGCTAGAAAGTTCTTTTTCTACGCGTTCTAAATTGTCTTCCTCATTATAAACAGGAACTATGATGGTAAACTTATACGTCATGTATTTATTTGCTTAGTCGTTGCAAAAGTATTGTTTTTTTAAATACGGATAAAGACTAATTATTTATAGCTTTTTAATTAAATAAACATTCGCCAAATACTAAAGATAGAGAGTATAATTGCTAGTAAAGAAATTAAGGAAGCTAATAATGCTAATTCCTTACTTCTTTGTTTAATAGCAATAATAATACTAATTATAAAACCAATAGCTGGTAGAGTTCCGTAATAACGTTTATAACCGTAACTTAATGATTCTGTTAAACCAAATAATGCTCTATTCTTTCCGGTAGTTGATAAATAATGATAATACATACTAAATTGTATTTTTACCAATATTAAGAGGCAAAATCCACTTATTATTATAATGCTATATATTATTTTTTTACTCAAATTTTAAGCAGGAATTCTGCCGCAGCAAAAGGCGTTGTTTTTGCTTCTTCTACCAGTTTTATTTGCTTTTCTAATTCTACTTTAATCTTAGGGGAATTATAAAAATTAGATTTTAAACGGTCTTCTATGGTTTGCAGTAGCCAAAACTTATTCTGATTATTTCTGTTCTCTTCAAAATAATGATTTGCTTTTGTAATTTTGGTGTAGTCTTTAATCATATCCCAAACTTCAGAAATACCTTCACGTTTAAGAGCACTACATAAAGTAACTTTTGGAGACCAATCTGAGGATTTGGATGGATATAAATGCAAAGCTCTATTAAATTCTAACTTCGCTGATTTGGCAGCTTTAACGTTTTCACCATCTGCTTTATTAATAACAATAGCATCTGCCATTTCAATAATACCTCGTTTTATACCTTGTAATTCGTCTCCAGCTCCAGCTAATTTTAATAAGAGAAAGAAATCAACCATACTATGCACAGCAGTTTCACTTTGGCCAACACCAACGGTTTCTATAATTATAGTATCAAAACCAGCAGCTTCACATAATATAATAGTTTCACGTGTTTTTCTGGCAACACCTCCTAAAGAGTTTCCTGAAGGCGAAGGTCTAATAAATGCATTTTTGGTTTTTACTAAGTCTTCCATTCGGGTTTTATCACCCAAAATACTGCCTTTGCTTAAGCTACTACTAGGGTCTACAGCTAAGACAGCAACTTTTTTTCCAATAGAAGCAAGGTGAAGACCAAAGGCTTCAATAAAAGTGCTTTTTCCAACACCAGGTACGCCTGTGATACCAATTCGTGTAGATTTATTTGCGTAAGGCAAACATTGCGTAATAATGTCGTTTGCTTTTTTAGTATGCGAAGGATTAGTACTTTCTACTAATGTAATAGCTCTGCTTAAAGCCGTAATGTTTTCTGAGGTAATACCCGAAACTAAATCGTTAACAGATGGCTGTTTTCTACGGTTTTTCTTAATGGTATTGGCAGCCGTAGAACTTAAACTATTTGGCGGTTTTACACCATCTTGTTCATGCAAAGCAGATTTATATGATTTGTTTTCTTGTGCCACCTTGCATTAATAATTTAAGGTTTGTTTGCTACATATTCTGATAAAGGAACTTCAATAAAAGTGCTGTCCCAAGCCATTGTAAGTTTTAAATTCCCGGTTTTGTGATCAAAAGCAATAGTAAACTGTTCTACCGTTTCATCAATATGTTTTGACGGAACTTCAATCTCTAAAGCATCGTAATTAGGATCCCACATTGGTTCCATTTTTTCATTAACTCCCCAATCATATTGCTTAGAATTAAACATTACTTTCCAAGAGTTTTCCTTAGGAACGGTCCAAATAGTATATTTTCCTTTTTTTAAAACCATTCCATCAATCATTAAATCTTTGTTGGTTTGAAAGGTTGTTGCTTCATTTGCACCAGTTCGCCATACTTTATCAAAAGGCACAAGTGCACCAAAAACATCACGTTCGCGTTTAGAAGGTCTGTTGTATTCAACTTTTAATTTTAAATCGTTAAGTGTAATTTCAGCAGAATCTTTTGGACTTAAGCGTGGCGCAAAAATATTTTCTACAAATACAGAATATAAAAATAATCCTAAAGCTAAGATGCTTAGGATAATGACGAGGCGTTTCAACATAGTTGTTATTCTAAAAATTAAGTAAGTTCAATGAAATGCAAACTTATGCATTCTAAGTTTAAAGATAATTCAAATCCTTAAATTTATAAACTACAAACGATGAATTTTAAGCATTTCTTATAAAAAAAGATTTTTTATGAAAGTTTTTGCAACACTTCATTATTTGTATCGTCTTTAAGTTGTAACCAATCAAAAAATCAAAACCAAAATCAGTACGTTTCAAATTCATATAGTTGAACAATGCAAACAGAACAATAGACAAGCGCAAATGCAATTGTATAATCAATATTGCAATGGTATGTTGGTTGTTGCGAGCAGATATGTGAATAACACTATGGAAGCTGAAGATATTGTGCAAGATGCATTTATAAAGGCATTTTCAAAGTTAGAGCAGTATAAAGCCGAAGTAAGTTTTGGTGCATGGTTAAAACGCATAGTAATTAATAGATGTATTGATGTTTTAAAATCTAAGCATCAACGATTAGTTGAATTAGAAGATTTTCATTTGAATGTTATTGCGGATAAAAATGATAGTGATTGGCAAGTAGAAACTGACGTTACTATTGAAGATGTAAATTTTGAAATTGAAAAATTACCTGAAAAATATAAATATGTAGTGCTTTTGTATTTGGTAGAAGGTTATGACCATCAAGAGATTTCCGAAATATTACATATTACAGAAGTCGCTTCTAGAACGCAACTATCTAGAGGGAAACAAAAATTGAAAAGTGCCTTAAAATTGAAAAGAAATGAAGCAAGATATTAGAGATTTATACAAAAACGAATCTACAAATGAAGCTGTAAAAATGTCTGAAGGGCATCAATTACGTTTTCTTCAGAAACTTGAAAAAGAGTTGCCAGAGGCGCAAGATAAATCGCCAAAATCATCAAACATATTTACACTTTTTAATGTGGCTGCAAGTGTGGTTGTGTTGTTAGGTTTGAGTTTTGGAGCTTTTCAGGTTTTTCAAGATTCTAAAGTTGAAACAGATCCAGTTGAAGTTGTAGATACAGAAATTAAATCCTTAGGAGATGTTTCTCCAGACTTTAAACGTGTAGAAGATTACTATTTAGCAAGTATAAATTTAGAGTTATCTAAAGTGCAATTAACACCAGAAAATAAGGAATTGTTTGATGGGTATGTAGCACGTTTAAAAGAGTTAAATGACGAGTATAAAAGGTTAACTATTGAACTAAATGAAAACGGACCCAACGAGGCCACTTTAGATGCTTTAATAGAAAATTTAAAATATAGGTTAAAGCTTGTAATGCGTTTAAAGGATAAGCTAAATGAATTTAATTTAGACACGTTAGAGCAGCAAAGTTCATAGAAATCAATCAATCAATCAATCAATCAATCAAATTAAATCAAAAAACGAACAGTTAAATCAAAAAAATCATGAACAAAATCAAAATTTTACTCATCTGTCTTGTAACCACATTTGGCTATGCGCAGAAAAAACTAAGTAAAACATCGCAATCCATAAAAGTTAATAAAGATGTGGTAGTAGACCTAAATACTAGTAATGTAGAAATACAATTAGAGACGTGGAATAAAAACACCGTAGAAATTGAAGCTTACATTGAAAGTGATAAGCTAACTGATGAAGAATTAAAACGTGCATTAGAAGCTTGGAATCTTAAAGTAGATGGGTCTAGCAACAAGGTGAGTATTTCATCAAGTGGAGGAAGAACTATTGGTCTGGTTAACGCAGATGACTATTCCGGATTACTAAAAGATTTAGAATACCAACTCATAGAGTTTCCTGAGATGCCAGAGATGCCAGAAATGCCGAGACTTCCAGAAATGGTGCAAATGCCAAGAATGCCAGAATTACCAGAAATGCCTATTATGCCCAAATTGCCAGAGTTACCCAAAGGTGTTACAACCATTGAATTTGATTATGAGCGTTACCAAGAAGATGGTGAGGATTATTTGGCAGAATGGAGTAAAAAATATGAAAAGAAAGGTGGTAAAGAATTTCAGAAAAAAATGGAAGATTGGGCAAGGAAGTTTGGAGAGTCTCGTTACCAAGAGAAAATGGAAAAATGGGGAAAAGAATATGCCAAACGGTTTGATGGTAAATGGACTAAAGAAATGGAAGAATGGGGCGAAAAATTTGGAGAGAAATATGGTGAGGATATGGAGAAATGGGGAGAAGAGTTTAGTGAGAAATTTGGTAAGGAATGGGAAGAGAAAATGAAAGTTTGGGGCGAACGTTTTGGCAATGAAATGGATGAGCGTTCTGAAGTTTTGGAATTAAGAAAAGATGCGCTCATTAAAAGAAAAGAAGCTATGTACGAGCAAAGAGAAGCGCGTGTACATGCCTTAGAAGCCAGACGAGATGAATTACAAAACAGACGAGATATTCAGGTCATTCACCGTTTAGAAACAGGTAGCAATAGTAAAGTAAAAAAGGTGATTAAAATTAAAATCCCTAAAAAAGCGAAGTTAAAAACTAATATTAGACATGGTGAATTAAAATTGTCTTCAGTTATTTATAACATGGAGGGTGATATTTCACATTCCTTTTTAGTAGCAGAACATATTGATGGAGGTGATACCTCCATTAATGTGTCTTATTCACCAGTTATAGTGGATACTTGGAGTTTGGGGACGCTTAATCTTAATTTTGTAAATAAAGCTCAAATTAAAAATGCGAATAACTTAGTGTTGAATTCTAAATCATCTAATATTAATATCGAAAATCTCTCGGATACAGGTGTTATTGATGGTAGTTTTGGAGACTTAACTATTACTCATCTTACTGAAAGCTTTAAGAATCTTAATTTAGTTTTGGAGAATAGTGACGCTTTAATCAACTTACCTAATAGTTTAGATTATACACTTTACTTTAAGGGGAATCGTTCAAAGTTTAATAATAAAACGACCACACAAAAAACGATTCGTCATTATCCAGAAGGACAAAGTTCTGATCGTAATATTGTTATCAATGCTAAGTTTAGTGATGTGATTATTAATTGATTTTTTTATTCTGAGTTTATTTTAGAATCTTTAAGTCTTAAAGTAAATTCGTTTTATTTTTTTTGAAGCACAATTTCTTCCTGTTTTCCATAGAATACATTTGTATTTTTATGGAAATTTTATTTTATGACCTTTTCGTCTTTTGAATCTTTTCTTAAATCTCTCAATGCGCATTCAGTAATTGGTGCTTCCATTAAAAAAACGGATTATATACCTTTAGATTTATCAATTGATAATGCAGAATTAAAAGTAGTTAACACGTCATCTTCTGCGGATTTAGAACAATTCATTTTCAATTACATAAAAACCAACAAGGCAAAAGTAGCTTTTGGTGGTTATCTCGAAAAACGTAACATCTATCAACGAAGCACGTATTTTAATCAACATAACTCTAAAGAAGAACGTAATATTCACATCGGTTTAGATATTTGGGTTGAAGCGAATACAGCCATTTATGCACCTTTAGATGGAACAATTCATAGTTTTAAAAACAATACTAATCATGGTGATTATGGTCCTACTTTAATTTTGAAACATCAGATAAACGATATTGAATTCTATACACTCTATGGTCATTTAAGTGAATCATCAATTGCTAATAAATCAGTAGGTGTAGAAGTGAAGCAAGGTGATGTTATTTCGGTATTAGGTGCTTCTGAGGTGAATGGTGATTATCCGCCACATTTACATTTTCAGATTATAAAAAATGTAGAGGATTACAAAGGAGATTATCCTGGTGTTAGCAATTTATTGAATCTAGAATTTTATAAATCAAATTGCCCAGATCCAAATTTACTCTTAAAATTAAATTAGTTTTTTTGGTTACGCTCAGTGGTTTTGTACATCCATTCAGTAATAAAACATAGTAATATTATGGACATTGACACAATGACTCCGGTGAGATTGGTTAAATATTGTTGGTGAATTAAAATGACCAATGCTACCATACACAAAATAAAACCTATTATAGGAATTACTCTATTACTGCCTGTGTCTTTAGCGAGTTTAAAACCTACTAAATTTACAATACCAAATATGAGAATAAAGCCAACGCTTCCGGCTGTTGAAATACTTTCTAAATCTAAAACATTGACTAAAATTAAGGTTGCAATGGCTGTGATGAATAAACCTATGGGTTGATTCCAAAGTTTAGAAGTAAAGTGAGTTGGTAATTCATCATCTTCGGCAATTTCAAAATTGACACGACTTCCACCATATAATGATGCATTAATAGCCGAAAAAGTTGAAATCAAAGCCGCAATTGTAATTATGGTAAATCCTATTTTACCAAGCATAGGTTTAGCTGCTTCTGCTAAAACGTAATCTTCAGCTGTGGTAATTTTATCAAAAGTAAGCGAGCCAACGGTAACGATAGCAATTATAAAATAGAGAACAATTACAAAAATCACGGAGTAATAATAGGCTCTCGGAATGTTCTTTTTAGGGTTTTCGATA
>TARA_R110002033_G_scaffold28332_3_pt1 | contig 16003 bp, 21 predicted proteins | sample TARA_R110002033 | Tara Oceans TARA_R110002033 (sample SAMEA4397051) | marine metagenome | biome: Polar Biome; feature: [SRF] surface water layer (ENVO:00010504); material: water (ENVO:00002006), including particulate matter (ENVO:01000060) such as... | depth 5 m
CACCTTTGCGCGACAAAAATTCTTTAATTCATCATTTTTCATAAATCCCAACCAAAACAACTGATAATCAACATTCAAAGTTCACCTTAAAGAAAACTCTAAAAGTATCTTCTTAATTTAGTATTTTTACATGCTAACTAAACAAAAAATACATGTCTGTAGCTAAAAAAGAATACAAGCGCATTACCGTAAAAACATTGGTGGATATGAAAGCCAATGGTGAAAAAATATCAATGCTTACTGCCTACGACTATACGATGGCAAAAATTGTTGATGGCGCAGGTATTGACGTGATTTTAGTTGGCGATTCTGCCAGTAATGTCATGTCTGGACATGAAACCACGTTACCCATTACTTTAGACCAAATGATTTATCACGCATCGTCTGTTATTCGTGCTATTGATAGATGTTTAGTAGTGGTAGATTTACCTTTTGGAAGCTACCAAAGTGATCCTAAAGAAGCGCTGCGTTCTGCTATTCGTATTATGAAAGAAAGCGGTGCGCACTCCGTAAAACTTGAAGGCGGTCGTGAAATAAAAGAATCGATAAAGCGAATTTTAAATGCTGGAATTCCTGTTATGGGGCATTTAGGCTTAACACCACAATCTATTTATAAATTCGGTACTTACACCGTTCGTGCCAAAGAAGAACAAGAAGCTGAAGATTTAATTGAAGATGCTAAAATGCTTGAGCGCATTGGATGCTTTGCTATTGTTCTTGAAAAAATTCCAGCAAAATTAGCTAAACAAGTAGCCGAAAGCGTGAGTATTCCAATTATAGGTATTGGTGCTGGAAATGGTGTTGATGGACAGGTTTTAGTTTTGCATGATATGTTAGGTATGACACATGAATTTAATCCGCGTTTCTTACGGAGATATTTAAATCTATATGAAGACATGACGACAGCTATTTCACAATATGTTGATGATGTAAAAACTAGAGATTTTCCGAATGAAAGTGAACAGTATTAAGCCCCTTTGTCCTACGGACATTTCCCCGAAGGGGAAAATTCAGTATTCAGTCGCAGTGGCAGTATTCGGTCTTACCCATTCCTTTAAAACTTTGCGTCTTAGCGTCTTTGCGAGAAAATAAAATATTAAAAGCCATATAAATTAAAACTAGAACAACTCTGTGCGTCTCTGTGAAACTCAGCGCATCCCAGTGTAACAAAAACCAGTATTCAGTCGCAGTCGCAGTTTTCAGTTTTACTCATACTCTAAAAATCTCTGTGCAACTCTGTGTATCTTTGTGTAGCTCTGTGTAATAACTAATCCGTGAAAATCCGTGAAATCCGTGTCAAAAATAATTTCAAATAAATCTAATCTCCAAGTACTCTACGAAGACAATCACATCATCATTATCAACAAACGCGCAGGCGATATTGTACAGGGCGATAAAACTGGAGATAAGCCGTTAAGCGACGTTGTTAAAGAATACATTGCCGAAAAATACAACAAACCCGGAAACGTATATTTAGGCACAGTACATAGATTGGATAGACCTACTACCGGACTCGTTATTTTTTCAAAAACCAGTAAAGCACTGCCTAGACTAAATAAATTATTCCTGTCAAAAAATATTCATAAAACCTATTGGGCTATTGTTAAAAATATGCCACCAAAACAAGAAGACACTTTAATTCATTGGTTAAAAAAGAATCCTAAAAACAATAAATCCTATGCGCATATTAATGAAGTGGATGGCAGTAAAAAAGCGATTCTTCATTATAAATTATTAAAAAAATTAGACAACTATCATTTGCTTGAAATTAATTTAGAAACAGGCAGGCATCATCAAATCCGTTCCCAATTATCAACCATAGGTTGCGCGATTAAAGGCGATTTAAAATATGGTTTCGACAGAAGTAATAAAGACGCCAGCATTCATTTACATGCAAGACAAATCGAATTCATTCATCCTGTAAAAAACACCCCAGTTAATTGTACTGCTCCTTTACCAAAAGATCCTATTTGGGATGCTTGCTTAAAATAGTCGCAGTTTTCAGTAGCAGTATTCAGTCAATTTTGTTTTAACATAATATTCCGTAATTTCAGTATCTAAAATTTATAAGTATTGTGAATAGTATTTCTAACATATTAGCTGCCCAAAAATCCTTTTTTAAATCTCAAAAAACTAAAGATATTTCATTCCGATTAACGCTTTTAAAAGCTTTAAAAGAAGAAATAATATCTAAGGAAGATGCTATATATGATGCGCTTAACGAAGACTTCAAAAAATCCAAATTTGAGAGTTTTATTAGCGAATACGGATTGGTTATCTCCGAAGTAAATTTGGCAATAAAAAATTTAAAAACTTGGGGCAAACCTAAACGCGTAAAATCGTCTATACTAACGTTTCCTTCGAAGGATTATATTTACAAAGAACCTTATGGTACCGTTTTAATTATTGCGCCTTGGAATTATCCGTTTTTACTGGCTATAGAACCCTTAATTATGGCCATAGCAGCAGGAAATACAGTGGTTTTAAAACCCAGTGAACTTACTAAAAACACGTCTAAAGTATTAACCGAAATCATTAAAAATGTATGTCCTGAAGCCATTGCTGCTTCTGTTGAAGGTGGCGTTGATACGGCAACGGAATTATTAGCTCAAAAATGGGATTCTATTTTTTTTACAGGAAGTACAAAAGTTGGAAAAATTGTAGCGGAAGCTGCTGCTAAACATTTAACACCCGTAACTTTAGAACTGGGAGGAAAATCACCTTGTATTATAGATGACACTGTAGATTTAAAACTGGTAGCACGCAGATTGGTATGGGGGAAATTATTTAATGGCGGACAAACCTGTATCGCGCCAGATTATGTGATTGTGAAATCGGTACTAAAAAATGAGCTTATACTCCGTCTAAAAGAAGAAATTATTAAACGTTATGGTGAAAATCCCATAAATTCAGCAGATTATCCTAGAATAATAAACGATAAAAACTTAAAAAGATTAAAGGGCTTATTAGAAAATACCAATATCGTTTTTGGCGGTATTATTGATGAAAAAACAAACTACATGTCCCCTACCATAGTTGATAATCCGAGTTTGGATGATGCTATTATGCAAGAGGAAATATTCGGACCCATTTTACCAATACTCACCTATAATACCGAAGAGGACATCAATAAGATTGTATTAAATTCTGAAAACCCGTTGGCATTATATGTATTTTCAAAAGATAAACCGTTTATTGATGCTATAATAAAAACATACCATTTTGGAGGTGGTGTGGTTAACGATTTATTGGTCCATTTTGGAAACCAAAGGTTGCCCTTTGGTGGTATTAGAAACAGCGGGATGGGTAAATATCATGGTAAGCATGGCTTTGACACGTTCTCGCATGAAAAGTCAATAATGAAACGCGGCACTTGGATAGATCCTTCTTTTCGATATCCGCCTTATGAAGGTAAATTAAGTTTACTGAAAAAGGTTTTTAAGTATTTTACTTAGTTTTTTTATTATTGTTTGATAAAATGAAACTAATTTAGTCATGTCGAAATGAGGAACGATTAAGACATCGCATTATGCTGCGGAAAACTCTTAATATCGTTATGTGATTTCTCCTAGCGTCGAAATGACCTTAATACTAAAATTAAACACCGTTTTAGTCATATCGAAATGAGGAACGATTGAGACATCGCATTAAAAAACCTGATTGTTTAATGTTTCCCAATTAGGATTAAAATCTGAAATAAGTTTATTTTTCTTTTCCCGTCGCCATTTTTTTAATTCTTTTTCTCTTAAAATCCCTTGTCTAGGAAATTCGTAGGTTTCATAATAAACCAAATAAATGCAATTATATTTGCCCGCAAAAGATTTTTTTGAATTTTGACTATCGAAATAATGTTGCGATAATCTATTCTGAATATTATTGGCAAAACCTATATATAAGGTTGTTCGGTATTTATTTGTTGTGATGTAAACGAAGAAACGATGTTGCATAAATAGTTTTTTTTTCTGTTATGTGATTTCTCCTAACGTCGAAATGATTTTAATACTAAAAACTAAACACGTTTTAGTCATATCGAAATGAGGAACGATTGAGACATCGCATGATTCTTTGGGAGACCCTTACTATCGTTATGTGATTTCTCCTAGCGTCGAAATGACTCAATTTTGTAATTGACTACTTTAAAATTAACTTAATATGGGTAATTTATTATAAGCGTTACACCTTCATCCAGCTTTGAATTCAATTCCAAATCCGCGTTAATTAAAGCAGCCCTACTTTTCATATTTATTAATCCCGAACCTTTTTCAACGTTTTTAATATCAAATCCTTTGCCATCATCTTTAGCTATAATGATCAAGTTCTCTTTTTGATAATCTAAAGAAATATCTAAGTTTTTAGCTTCAGAATATTTAACGGAATTTGATAAAAACTCCTGAAGAATTCTAAATAGAATGATTTCGTGCTTTCTATTGACGAATTCAACTTTATCGCCTTCTATTTTTAATTCAGCTGAATCGAACTTCATCTTTTTTAAGCGATTCAATTCATTGATAATCGATTTTTCAAATCCATTATTTAAAACCACTTCATTATTTAAGGTTTTTGAAAGGGCACGGACTTCGGATAAACTTTCTTTTAAAGCTTCACTAGTGTCCTTAAATTTATCCTTAATATCATCAGTAACCTGCATTTTCAAAATGCTTAATTGCATATTAGCAAAGGATAACAACTGACCAATATTATCGTGCAACTCCCAACCAATGTTTTTAAGTGTTTGTTCTTGAGTTTCGGTTTGTGCCAGCGTTATTTCTTCTTCAAAAGCCTGCTGTTGTTTAATTCTATCTAAAAGCAATTTATTTTTTCGCTTTTGAAAAACAATAAAAAACATAATAACCAATGATGTTACAATAACCAAAACGGCAATCATATACACCAATAAATAACGCTCTGAAGCTGTACTCGCTAATCGTTCTCCGGTTTGCACCATATTAAAGCAAAGGTAAAAGTTAAATACATAAGTATATTAGCAAATAAGTAAATATGTCGTCTTAAATGAATGTAAACAATATCTCTATATTCACCATAAATATCATAAAATACAATTGGTGTAATAATTAACCACCAAATAAAAATAGCTGCACTGATATAGAAATTAATGGATTTATAGAAGGTCAAAATTTTATCAGTCTGTAAAACCTCGAAAAAATAAAAAGCGGTGCACATAAATATAATTACAGCACCCATAATACTAATGATTGGAAAAAACCTTAAAAAAAACAAATCCCAATTTATGAGAATGTAAATAACAGAAATAGTAAAAAAAACAAAACCAGAATATTTAATTATATTTTTAAATACTTCAGTTTTTAATATTTTGTTATAGTAAAAAACGAAAAACAAAATAGCCCCTATTTTCCAATACAATGTTGTCCACCAATAATTCTTCTCAAAAACAGTACCTTCCAAAAAACTAAGAATGCCATTGTTTCTAATAAACCTATTGTATAAATTAATCAAATCACCAATAGAAAGGTAGCAAAGAAAAAAAACAAAATGTTTAGCAGCTGTATATTTATACTTTTTAAAAAGCAAAATGCCAGTTACAGCTGCTAAGATTTCAATAATATTAGTGAGTAAACTATTATTTTTAATAAAAAATTCTTCCACTTATTTTAATCCTCATAATCATCTGGCCCACCGTTACCTTCATTTAGTGGTGGTACAGGTATAGTTCCGTTTCCAGGAGGTAAAAATAGATTTAAACTACTAGCTTGGGATTTGGCTTTTTTACCTGTTGGTACAATAAACATGGTGGTTAAATCTTTTTTGGTTTGTCCCGCATTTTTGCCATAAACACCTAAATATACACGAATACCTGTCATATCATACTTTATACTATCAGAATAATGTTTAGCATAAGCTAAATAGTCATTTATATCCTCTAAAGACCAAGATACCCAACGATCATCTTGATTTCTTCCTTGTTGTTTTGCTGCGGAATCTACAGCGGCTTTTCTGAAATCTGTCCAATTCTTATTTAATACTTTTGCCTGTTTAATAGAAATAACGCCTTTTGGTTTAACAATTTTAGTATCCACTTCCATATCAATTTGACGTGGGCAAAAATAATAGGTTAATACAGCTCCAATAATAAATCCGAGAATAATATAGCTTAATTTTTTCATGTCTTAAAAAAGTTTTTGGTTAATAATAGCTTGGTCTAAAATAGTAAAAAGATTTAATTTCCGTAAGATTATATGTCGGAAAATTAAAATTCGTCGATAAATTATGCTGGAAATCCAAGCATATCTCCCATGCCAACCGTAAATAACCAGCTACCATAAATAGCGTGTTCAATTGATACTAAGAGCGTTGACTTGTTTCTTTTATAAGTGAAAGCAAATATTAACCCGCCTAAAAAAGTTAGTATTATTACTAATGTGTTTTTGAAAAATAGGTGAGCTAAAGTGAATACTACAGCATTTATAAAAATAAAAAGTTTTATGTTTGGAATTAAAGATTGATAACGTTGAAAATAGAATGTTCTATAAATTAATTCTTGAGGGTAAACGGAAAATAAACTGTAAACAAAGAGTATAAAAATCCAAAGTTTTGGCTTATTAAGCAATATATTAAAAAGCGCATCTTTATTCGTTATCCAAACAAAAAGCGTCGTTAGGATCATAATAACAAAAAGTTTTATTACTATTTCTTTCCAAAAGCGTTTCCATCTTATATTTTTTGAAACTTTGAATGATAGCTTTTCAATTTTAAGTAAAACATAGATAACGTATATGAACCCAAGAAACCCAATAATCAATTTAATCCAAGGTGAAAAATTAATCGAGAAACTAACAGGCACCAAAATGAAAATGATAAAAAACTCGGATAACTTATATAATGTTGAATTCATTATGAACTAATTTAAAAAGTAATAGCTGTAGCGTATTTCACTTCGTTAATTACAAACATACTATGTGTACTACCAATATGGTTAATTGTAGTTAACTTTTCTACCATAAACTCTCTAAATGCAGCCATATCTTTTACTAAAACTTTTAGTAAATAATCGTAATCTCCACTAACATGATAACACTCTAATACTTCATTTAAATTAGCGACTTCTTTTTCAAATTTAACAACATAATCTTGGGCGTGTTGCACAAGTTTAATATGACAAAAAACAACAAAATCCCTATCAATTTTTTCTTTATTAACTATGGCTACATAATTTTCAATAAATCCTGCTTTTTCAAGCTTCTTTATACGTTCATATACAGCCGTAACAGACAGGTTTAATTTATTGGAAAGTTCTTTATTGGTCTGTTTACTGTCCTGTTGTAAAAACTCTAATAATTTTTTATCCGTGGCATCAAATATCATAATTGAAAAATTTTCTTAAAAACCTACTGCAGCGAGCAATTTACTATATATAAATCTATAATTTAATATAAATATAGTTTTATTTTCTAATTATAATACATTGTATTGTTTTTTATTCTAATTATGTCGAATTTTGATTTAAACAAAACTCAAAACCATGGCTTTTAAACCTGCTAATAATATACAAGATTTACAATACTTTGGAGAATTTGGAGGTGTAAATCCGTCCATATCCGATTCATCAACCTACACGTTTCTTTCTGCTAAAACCATGTTTGATACTTTTGAAGGAAATGCTGATGGTTGCTATTTGTACTCGCGCCATTCTTCACCTTCCAATTTATATTTAGGCGAAGCTTTAGCTGCTATGGAAGGCACAGAAACTGCAAATGTGTCAGCCTCTGGTATGGGAGCCATTACCCCAGTTTTATTACAATTATGTGATGCAGGCGACCATATTATTTCCAGCAGAACGATTTACGGAGGCACCTATGCGTTTTTGAAAAACTTTGCACCACGTTTTAATATTGAAACGGCTTTTGTTGATATTACCAATTTGGAAATTGTTGAAGCTGCAATAACTAAACGCACAAAGGTTTTGTACTGCGAATCGGTGAGCAATCCGCTATTAGAAGTTGCAGACATAAAAGGTTTATCAACAATTGCTAAAAAGCACAACCTAAAACTTGTTGTAGATAATACGTTTTCACCCTTATCCATTTCACCAGTGGTTTATGGCGCTGATGTGGTAATACATAGTCTGACCAAATTTATAAATGGTTCAAGTGATACCGTTGGTGGTGTAGTTTGTGGAACACAAGAGTTTATAAATGACTTACGAAATGTAAATAATGGCGCTTCTATGCTATTAGGATCTACTATGGATAGTTTACGGGCTGCTTCCGTTTTAAAAAACTTAAGAACCTTACATATTAGAATGCAGCAACACAGTAAAAATGGGTTGTTTTTAGCTGAAAAATTTGAAACTGATGGTTTAAAAACAGTATATCCAGGTTTAAAATCGCATCCATCCCATAAACTATTTAAAAGCATGATGAATGAGCAGTATGGTTATGGAGGCATGTTGACTATTGATGTAGGTTCTCTAGAAAAAGCAAACGAACTGATGGAATTGATGCAAAATGAAAATTTGGGGTATTTAGCAGTAAGTTTAGGATTTTACAAAACCTTGTTTTCAGCTCCCGGAAGTTCCACATCATCTGAGATTCCTGAGGAAGAACAAAAAGCGATGGGATTAAGTGATGGTTTAATTCGCTTTTCAATTGGTTTAGATGCTGATATTGAACGCACTTATTCGACAATGCGAAAGTGCATGATTGAAATTGGTGTTTTAAAATGAAGACTGACCGAAGACTGAAGACCGAAGACTGAAGACTGCCTACTGATAACTGAAGACTGAAGACTGCCTACTGATAACTGAAGACTACACCCCTTTAATACGTTCCCATAAATCTGTCATGACGGTTTGCATATCATCAGTATTTGGCTTAAAAGGCTTCATATTAAGTCTGCCGTTTTCTTTATACAATAACATTCTAAACACAGATGAATTCGGGTCGGTTTCATCTAAAAGTGGATAACGTAAATCATTGTATTGATATTCATTATCTCCTATTTTATAAATACTGTAATACTGATTGCTAAACCATGCTAAATCCTTTACATCTTGAAATTCTTCTGGCTTTAAATCACGTTGTTTTGGTAACTCTATAAAATTTGAAAATCTATTTTTTGTATCAAATAAAGAATAGTTGGCTACATAATAAGCGTTATCTGTTTCAGCAATACCGTACCAAAGAATATTGTTTAATATTGTTGGTTGGCTTGAATAACGTGCGTAATTCACGCCATTTTCCTTTAATGATTTCCTAAAAATAGAATCGATGTAAAGTTTATTTCCTAAAGTAAACAACATATAAACAGAGCTTATGCCTAAACCTAATTTCAGCCAAAGTTTTCTTCTATTAGATTGTCGTTTAAAAAACATTAAAACAATCATACAAATTAAAAATGGCAATGTATAAGCAGGATCTGCTACTGCAATATTATTTAATGCTACTCGATAATTAGAAAAAGGCGCAAATAATTGCGTCCCATAAGGCGTAAAACAATCTAAAATGGGATGTGTGAATAACGACCAAAAAAATAAAAGGATCCAATCTTTTTGTGTTGTAATATGTAAGCGTTTTCCAGAATTATACAATTTAAAAACCAACCAACCCAAAATAAATGCTGCTATAATTGCAAAGAAAATAGAATGCATAAATCCGCGATGAAACAACATCGCATCAATTTCATTTCCATAAAGCCAACTACCTACAAAAACATCCAAATCTGGAATAGTACCACCAATAGCTCCAAAAAGCAATGCTTTATTCCCAATCTTTTTTCCTAAAATAGCTTCACCACAGGCTGCTCCTAAAACAATTTGGGTTAACGAATCCATTTATAATTTTAAAATGAAATGCAAATGTAAGCAACTCAAGGCATTTGCATAACTTTAATGAAAATCGTAACATTACGTACAAAAAATTACATGAAGAGCCAAGATATAAAACCCAGATTACCACAAGATGAGCACATAGTTGAAAATAAAGAACTTAATATTTGGGAAGCCTTGATTCCTGTAATCATCTTAATTGGTTTATTGGCTTATAATATCTTTTTTATTGAAGACCAAGAATGGTTTGGTACTTATACAAATCAAATTATTTTACTCATAGGTGGTTTTATAGCTGTAATTGTTGGCTTTTTTAATAAAGTATCATTTTCTTCCATACTTACTGAAGTTTGGGAGAACTTAAGAAGCGTTTTTATCCCAGTATTAATTCTACTCTTAGTTGGTGCATTAGCCGGTACTTGGTTAGTAAGCGGAGTAATTCCAGCAATGATTTATTATGGTTTACAAGTTCTAAATCCGAGTATATTTTTACCAGCATGTGTTATTATTTCTTCTATAATATCCATAGCAACAGGAAGTTCTTGGACCACTTCTGCTACTGTAGGTATAGCTTTAATTGGTATTGGATCCGCTTTAGGCATAAACACAGGAATGATTGCTGGTGCAGTAATATCCGGAGCATACTTTGGCGATAAAATGTCGCCACTAAGCGACACAACAAACTTAGCCCCTGCAATTGCTGGAACTGATTTGTTTACGCATATTAGATATATGACTATTACAACAGTACCAACAATTGTAGTTACCCTTATTGTTTTTGCCATATTAAGTGCTTTCGGGGAAACTTCGGGTGATGTTGATATTACTTATCTGTTAAGTTCTATTAAAACTACATTTAATATTACACCTTGGCTATTTTTAGTACCTCTTGCAGTAATAGCACTTATTCTATTAAAAACTAAACCTCTTATTGCGTTAAGTACAGGTGTTATTTTTGCTATTATTTTTGCTTTTATTTTTCAGCCAGAATTATTAACGCGCTTAGGAGATACAAAGTTTGGCCCTATAATGACATCCATATTAACCGAAACCCAAATAGAAACAGATAATGAAAAATTATATGAGCTATTTTCCGCAGGCGGAATGGAAGGTATGCTTTGGACTATCTATCTAATTGTTTCTGCTATGATTTTTGGAGGTATCATGGATGGTATTGGGGCTTTAGCCAGAATAACCAAGTCGTTATTAGCTATAGCATCTTCTGTATTTGGCTTATTTGCCAGCACCGTTGTTAGTAGTTTCGGATTAAACGTGATTGCGTCAGATCAGTATTTAGCCATTGTAATACCTGGCAAAATGTTTAAACAAGCCTTTGATGATAAAGGTTTAGCCCCTGAAAACTTGAGTAGAACACTAGAAGATTCAGGAACAGTTACATCGGTATTAATTCCGTGGAATGGTTGTGGTGCCTATCAATCTAGTGTTCTGGGAGTTAGTGTAGCCGATTATTTTATATATGCCATATTCAACTGGTTAAGTCCGTTTACTACATTACTTTTTGCTGCTTTCAAAATTAAAATAAAAGAGTTAGCAACACCTAAATAGGTTTCATACCATAAATTCACTATATCTTAACAAGTTCGCAATTTTAAAGGTCAAATTTTGAGCAATTGATAAAAAATGACCCTCTTTTTTTATGCGATATCCTAGCCCTATCTACTCATAAGATTTTACAATTAAGTCAGGTTTTTTAAGGTTCAGAACATATCTAAATTTGTCCCAATAAAGTCTAACATTAAAAAAATTAAAATATGTCATTAGTAGGAAAAAAATTTCCAGATTTAAATGTAAATGCCATCAACGCCATGGGCGATACGTTTAAATTAAATGTATTAGAAGAAGCTATAAATAACAAGAAAAAAGTATTATTATTCTGGTATCCAAAAGATTTCACTTTTGTTTGTCCTACGGAATTACATGCCTTTCAAGCCGCTTTGCCAGAATTTAAAAAAAGAAACACGGTTGTAATTGGTGCGTCCTGCGATACTGCCGAGGTACATTTTGCATGGTTAAGCACCGCAAAAGATAACGGCGGTATTGAAGGTGTAACGTACCCGATTTTAGCAGATTCAAACAGAAACCTAGCCTCAACTTTAGGTGTTTTAGATATCACAAATGAAACTTACAACGAAGAGACTGGAATTGTTACTGTTGAAGGCGACAACGTAACTTATAGAGCTACTTATATTATTGATGAAGAAGGTACAGTACAACATGAAAGCATTAATAATATGCCTTTAGGCAGAAATGTTCAAGAATATTTACGTATTGTAGATGCTTTAACACACGTGCAAGAAAAAGGTGAAGTTTGTCCTGCAAACTGGGAAGAAGGTAAAGATGCTATGAATGCGGATAGAACTGGTGTTGCTGAATATTTGGCAGCTCATGTAAACTAGGAATAGAAATTCCAAATTATAAAATCCAAATTCCAAAACAGCAATGCTAGATTTTTGGGATTTGGAATTTTAATATTGAAAATTTAAGAATTATGGTTAAAGAACTAAACGAAGATAATTTACAAAGCCTTGTAGATAAAAATGATACAGTTGTAGTACAGTACTCAGCTGGTTGGTGCGGTAATTGCCGAATTATGAAACCGAAATTTAAAAAGTTAGCTTCAGAAAATGAAAACATCAAGTTTATTATTGCTGATGCGGAAAAATTTCCAGAGTCTAGAAAACTAGCAACTGTTGATAATTTACCAACCTTTGCTACTTTTAAAAAAGGGGAATTTGTAAATCAAGTTCAAACCAATAAGTTTGATGTTTTAAAAGAACTTGTTGAAGAAGTTGTTTAATGGGATTTCCGCCCCTGTCGGCCGACAGGCAGGTTCGCGGAAATGAAAAAATATTAATAAAAAATTAGTTTCTTCCCTTAGGGAAGACGGAAGAAGGGAATGAAGTTACCAGTAATTAAACATCTTACACAATTTATTGAAGAGAATGATGAAGATTTTCTAGTTGAAACTCTTGAAACTCTTGAGAACTTAACTGAAGTACCATCATTAAAAGATGAAGAACTTGATGTAATAGGAGAACTTATTTCCAATATGTATGGCGCTCTTGAAGTCAATAAAATGACAAAAGACGGCACACCAAAAAAGGAAGCCTTAAATATATTTATACAACGCGTTATGGGTTCCATTGATAATTAATAGAAAAAGAAAAAGTATTGCGAATTTTAAAACCACTTTGTGAAAACAGGGTGGTTTTTTATTTGAATTTGAACTTGTAAAAAATTTCGGTTACATTCGTTTAGCAGTAGATATAAATCATTAAGACGGTTTCATATCAAGTCGTTGGAAACAATACTGGAAAACCATCTTTTCATTAAAATTCTGTAACAATATTTGAATTTAGTACACTAATTAGTTAACTTTGTCGTGTGATAAGAAAAGTAGTTGCGTACGGAAAACATTTTCCAGAGTTTTTTAAAGCTCAAGACGAAAAGATTAAGGAAAAGATAGGATATGTTTTGGACTTGGTTCGATTTGAAATACAAGTCCCGAAAAAATTCTTTAAGTACCTCGAAAATATTGATGGAATTTATGAAGTACGTGTGATTACAACTTTTAAAAGTATTCGGATTTTATGCTTTTTCGATGATGGTAATTTGGTTATACTTGCAAACGCTTTCGTGAAAAAGACTCAAAAGACACCGAGAAAAGACATTAAACTTGCGAAAAAATTGAAAAAAAATATATAAAAGAAAAAAATAACTGATATGAAAAATATAACTGATTTTGAGGATATCCTCATTGGAACATACGGAAAAAAAGGAACTGAAAAACGTGATAAATATGATGCTGATTCTCTTGCATTCCGACTTGGAGTAATGCTAAAAGAGGCTCGAAAAGAGGCCAATATGACCCAAGAGGAACTTGCCGAAAGAACCGGAACGAAAAAAAGTTATATTTCTCGAATCGAACGTGGATTGAGTGACATTCAAGTTTCTACTTACTATAAGTTGATTGAATTGGGTCTTGGTAAACAACTAAATATTGAAATAGCATAACGCAGGAAGTACTGTGAGCAACACCGTAAATAATTGCTATTTTAGGCTTAACCAAAGCTAATTGCTTGTTTTGCTGCGCCTGATTTTCCTGCGGAAAATCCTCGCACACAAAACCGGACTATTCTTATACGAGACCGTTAGCCACCAGCAAAAAAAATCGAGATAAGATTAAAATTACGTAATAAATTATTAAATTTGTACGTAAAACATATCTTATGGACAAAAAACTCACATTAAGTTTGGATAAAACAATTATCGAAAGAGCTAAAAATTATGCTAAATCGAATAATATTAGTTTGTCGAAACTTATCGAATCATATTTGACAACACTCACTAAACGTAAAAGAAATTCAGCTGAAATAACGCCTCTAGTGGAAAGTTTAAGTGGTGTAATATCGCTTGATAAAGGTTTTGATGCAAAAGATGCTTATACTGATTATTTAATTGAGAAATACAAATGAGCAGATTACTAGTTGACACTAATATTGTCATAGACCTTCTATCGAAAAGAGAAGAATTCTATTATGAGGCTGCCGATTTATTTTCTCGTGCGGACAAAAAAGAATTAGAACTAACAATCTCATCCTTAACGTTTGCTAACACGAATTATATTCTAACAAAACTAAAATCCGCAAAAGAGGCACGAGAAATATTAAGAAAATTTAAAGTGCTTGTAGAGTTATTGAGTTTAGATGATAAAATAACTGAATTAGCTTTGAGTGATGACAATTTTCCAGATTTTGAGGATGGACTACAGTACTACTCTGCTATCGAAAATCAAATTGATGTAATTATCACGCGGAATAAAAAGGACTTTAAAAACTCAAAAATCCCAGTTTTAACTGCGAAAGAATTTTTAGCTCGGAAATAATGCCAGTTGCTAACGGAGTATAAACGCAATACGGGAGTTGTTGCCAGCCCAAAAGTTTGGGCATATTTGGTGGAATACCGCCAAAACCTTGTTTTGGCTAATTGCTCAACCGAATGGACACTGCGTGTTTTTACCCGTACTGCACCTATACATATATACGTTAAACGAAAAATTAAAAAACAAACCAAATATTATGAAAAAATCACTATTCTTAATCTTCACTGTCATAGCAATTAATATTCAAGCACAAAAATTACCAGAAGATGCTTTAGATAGCAATACTGTGCTTCTTTTTAACCCAGAATCTTCTGTAGATAATAGTGCAGAAACATTGGAATTTTTTAAAGAAAAATATCATTAAAAACGGATTTAATCTTGTAGGTAATTACCTGTATGATGATAGTCAAGTTTCGTTAAAAGAAATTGAATTTGATATAAAAAATAAGGATATTAAATACATTTTTCTATTAACTTATAAATATTACAAGGGGCCGGATTATGATTTATTTTTCTTTGAAAACGACACGGACAAAAACCCAGATATTTTAGATCCAAATAAAGAGATTTTAAAGTTAAAACCCGGATTTATTAATACCTCATCAGATTTTAGAGCAACAATTATCAAAAACTTAACAAAAGAAGTAGATAAATTAAAATCTAAATTTGATGGAATAGATTCAAGTACTTATGATACTGAGTTAGTAAACACATTAAAATTAACTGAAGAAAATACAAGCTTTCTTATAGATTTAAATAATAAAAATACTATAATTGGTGGTGTAACATTATATCTAGAAAATAAAAATATTCCAGAAGACCTTAAATCTAAAAAGCTAGCCATAGTAGGTACAACTGATGAAGAATTTCGAGGTAATAAAGTATTAAACTTGTTCATGAAATCTGCAATAAAAAAATATCCTTTCGGATATACCTACTTCAAAAACTATAAAAGTTATGAAGCGGCTGGAGGCGACAAAAATTTTAAGTACAAATTTCAAATGATCAAATACAGTGCTTCATTTTTTAGTTCTTCAAAACCTAAATTTACAGGAACAGAAATCTATAAAAGGGATATGGGAAAAACAGGGGTTAATCCTTCATTCGGTTCTATGCCCAAAAATTATGAAAAAGAATTATTCACAATAATACTTAAGAATAATGAAACTAATGTACGTTATATAGTTTCTAAAAAAGATTTTGTGGCTAGAGCAATTAAGGACTTCGTCAGCCAATTAGAAAAATCTTAAAGCTAAGGGCTTGTTTAGAAATAAAGTGTACAGAATTGACGCCACTAT
>TARA_R110002033_G_scaffold164369_1_pt1 | contig 15989 bp, 14 predicted proteins | sample TARA_R110002033 | Tara Oceans TARA_R110002033 (sample SAMEA4397051) | marine metagenome | biome: Polar Biome; feature: [SRF] surface water layer (ENVO:00010504); material: water (ENVO:00002006), including particulate matter (ENVO:01000060) such as... | depth 5 m
AACTGATTATTCGTCAAATTCAAGCTAACTATACTAAACAGTGATGAGTCTTCGGAATGAAACAGTTGCAGTTCGTGAAGCATTAGCTGTAACACTTTCGTTTTTGTAACCATCATTCTGAGTCGCATCTGTATTTCCCTGATAAGTAGGTCTTTTCCTCATAACTCTGGCATTCGTGGTCACTATAGCTTTATCAATTTCAATACCATCAATATTTACCTCGTAGTGAGCAGAAGCCATGCTTAGCATATATTTTAGAAATAACTCTGAATTATCAAGCTGTTTCTGGGTTGCCAGTCGTCTTGGTTTATCGGATTTGAGATCAAACACTAAAGCGCGGTTTCGCTGTACATCTTGCCACAGAATAATCAGGTCACAGCCTTTATTAACACCGACATCATTAGTCGAATTAACATAGAGAGAAAGTTGTTTAAATTTCTGCTTATCTTTCCTGGGCTGATGATCTAAGGTAAACGCGAGTGCGTTATCAGGTATATGCTCGATATATAACACCGCCACTTTGCTATCAGCCTCACCCTCTTTCAGTTTTAACCGCTTATTGGCGGTGTCATAGTTGATAATCACATCAGGATTAATGATTTCCTTTATCGCTACTAGCATGTATCACTCCTTGATACCGTAATATATTTTATCGGCCAGTTCGTTAGCATCGGCGATTAAGTTGTCGAACACTTCCATATTGATGCCGTACTTGTCGACTTCGACGGCATGTATCTGATGATCATCTTTTAAGCTGTAGGCTTTGATTTGTGCAGGTTTGAGCAAATCTAAATCGGTCATTTTTGCTGACTTCATAATCTGCTCTTTGTTTTCTACCTCAAGGTTGAGCATCACGCGGTTGTTCAGCTCGCGGATCAAATAATCGCTATGAGTCGTCACCAACACTTTAACACCACTATTCACTAAGCGAGCTAACAGCCCCGCCATTTTACGCTGGTTATCAGGGTGCAAGTTCAACTCAGGCTCGTCTATGATCAAAATCCCATTTTTTTCAGCTAGAGAGTTAATGTATAGATCAATTAAAAACAATGACTTAATCGAAGACGAAGCCACATATACCGGCACTGCGACTTTATCGCGACCGCGCTCTTTCTTCGGCATATACATCACTTGTTTATCGACCGTTTTGTAGGAACCGCCCATCAAGTCCTGTAACGCGTCTCGAATAGGCTTGCAGTCGCTTTCTTCGCGGATAAAGCTTTTGCGCTTACAAAGGTTCTCGTACTCACGTACCACATTAATGTTGTCTTGGATCGGCTGAGCATAACGCGAGCGCATGCTGTTTAATAGAGCAATCGGGTTTATTACCTTATCGCCACTGGTAATATGCTCAATAATGGCGTTTTTGCTAATATCAAGCTCTTTATAAAACAAGGCGATCCCGGTTCTTTCCGAGGTAACGACAAAAGGGCGCGGTAGTAAGTCAGCAAACAAACAATCGGCAATATGATCACTAATCACCTCATCTAAAATTCGGTTTGGTACGCGGCTGCCACTTTTAGTCTGGAAGATAACCGATAAAACGGCTTCGTTTTCTGCTTTGTAAAAACTCAATTGCTCCGACTGACCAAAGTTTATCGATTGCTTAAACTCATTGGTAAAATCAAATTGTAATTGGTCATGACTAAATTCTGCTCTAGCATTTCTAAAGTAATCTTCTGGCACATTGAAATAGCTCGGCAAACTTTCTGAAAACTCAGATGAAGCTTTTTTAAGATAGTCGGCTAACTTTTCTTGATAATCTTGCAGTTCAATCTGCAGCGTACCTTCATCACGCAGCTGTGCAAGTCGCTCTCGAGATACCGACAAATCGATCCACTTTTTAAAGTGTTTCAACAAGCCATAAATAGCGTAACTGATATAGGTTTTACCCATATTGTTAGGGCCGCAAATGACGGTTAAATCACCGAGTTCCACAGTGCCCTTATCAATACCGCCTAAATGTTCAAAGTTAAATTTCATGCCGCCTCCTAATTAAGCGGTGTGGTGTAAGGTTTAACATCTTAGCTTGCCTCACTAACTGTTATCTGTCCGTTCATTAGCATGGGGAGAAGCCAGTCTCGTAGTGACTCAAGATATACATTCTCTTTGAGTACGATATCCCGTTGCTTAAATAGTGAGTCACAATTCTTATTGAATTTATCAAGTAGATTGCTTGGTGGAAGATGAGTTTTAAACCACTTTACACCCTGTAAATCCAAATGAAGAACCAACGTTCCTGAAGCGAAGTGCTTTATGTATTTATGGTAACTATATGAATTAAATAGCTGTTCAAGGTAAGCCTCACCAAAAGTTTTGGAAGAGACGCGCGCCACATCACAAGAAATTAGAGGTTGTTCATCAAAAACATCAGGGATAACGAATGCTTTTCCGATAATATCAGCATTTCTTGTTACGTCGGTAATGGCAATAACTAACTCACCAGCATCAAGCTTGCTCTCTGGCTTAAACTTACCATTGTAATATTTAGTTCCTGTCTGCTTGAATTCACCAGATAAGGAGAACGAATTCAAGTTTAGGAATGGAACCCCTTCATCTTGAATATCACCACTTTTATATGAAATTCCCCGTTTAAATGTGACATGTTCTCCAAGGATACAGTCGCTCCACCCCGCCGGTATTTCGCGCTTTAGGGTTGGGCTGTAGACCATTTTTCCGCCGGAGGTTTTGTAGGGTCTGCCCTGACCTTGTCGTGAGTCGTCGGGGAAGTCGAACTTTACAAACCAGTAGTCGTACAGGGTTTTGGCCATGGCTTCCAGCTCGGCGTTAATGCGGTTGTTGAGTTCGATTTTTTTGTCAATTTCACTTAAAAGCTTTGCAACTTTTTTCTGCTCCTGAATAGGAGGAATGCGAATGGGAAAGTTTGGAAGCTCGTTCAAAGCAATACGATCTACAGTAGCGCCTGTAATAGTATTTGCTTTTATCGTTTGCTGAAAAGCCGGTGATAAATATGCGTAAAGAGCATACTCCGGCGTAACTTTTTCTCTATTGAACCGAAGCAAACCCATTCGTCTCCCTAAGCAGGCTCTGACGCCAGAAGGCATAAGGGCAGACTCGCCAAGACGAGTTTCATAAGAAAAGAGAAGGTCGCCTTCTTCAGGGGTGACTCTTTTAGTCCACTTTTTAAAATCATCTTCGCTTAAAAACGCCGATTTTTTTAAGTCTAACCGGCCTTTGTCTAAGCTTGAAATACTTAAGAAGTATGGACCTTGTTCTAACTTCTTTGGAGTAGCGTGCGGTCCATCATAAACATCCGCAATGCTACCAATCGTCGTCATATAGTTAGGCTTCATACTTCAATCCCGCCAACTGCTTTTTAATCTCAGTTTCTAATTCACGTGACTGGCTAAATAGACTATCGAGGTTGCTGGTAAAACCCTGCATTTTCTCGACAAATTGCTCTGGAGTAATATCGACATATTCGATTTTGACATCGAAGTATTGGCCCGCACTCAAACTGTAGTTTTTGGCCTCGATTTCGTCATAACTCACGGCTACCGAAAGATCTTCGATGGTTTCCTTGGCATTAAACACATCAATAATTTGCTGTTCTTCATGCAGCGTTAACACGGTTTTTTGGTTTTTACCGTCTTTGACTTTTTCGCCCAAATTTGAAGCATCCACCAATATCACATCGCCATCATTGCTGGCGTCGATAAACAAAATTGACACGTTAGTGCCTGTGGTAGCGAAAATATTCGATGGCATGGAGACGACACCCGCCAGCATTTTGTTTTTCACCAAATGCTCGCGGATTTTTTTGTCGATACCCGATTGCGCGGTAATAAAGCCGGTTGGCACGACCACCGCCGCTTTACCGCCTGGTTTAAGCGAAGCGATAATGTGTTGTAAAAACAGCGAATAAATGGCCATTTTGTCTTTAGCGGCTTTAGGCACATTGGGAATACCGGCAAAAAAGCGTTCTTTGTTCTCTTTGCTGTCCAGCTCATCCCTAAAGTCACTAAAATCGAGCTTAAATGGTGGGTTGGAGACAATATAGTCAAAGCGCTTTAATTCTTTGCCATCCTTATGGTAAGGGTGCTGAATTGTATTACCTTGGATTACATTGGGAATGGAGTGAACCAAATTATTTAAGATCAGGTTTAAACGCAGCAGGTTGGATGATTTTTGTGAAATATCTTGGGTGTAAATGCTACAGCGATTTTCACCAATAGCGTGCGCCACGTTCATAAGCAAAGTCCCCGAACCTGCCGATGGATCATAGCAACAGACATTGCGCACGGTGCCGCGCTGTTCTTGTGGTACTAAAATTTCGGCCATAATGCGTGCTACCGCATGAGGGGTAAAATACTCGGCGTATTTGCCGCCCGAGTTGCTGTTGTAGTCTTTGATTAGGTATTCAAAAATGGTGGCGTAGAAGTCGAATTTTTGCGTGAAGATACGCTCAAAACTGAACTCTACCAGTTTGTTGATAATGGCGCGGCAAAAAGCGTCACGTTTGGAGTCGTCAGCAATGTATTGGCTAATCCGGTCGAACAGCACCACTTTGGCGCCGCCATCGGTTTTTACCGCAAACACATCGTTATTGGTGATGGCGATATCGATGAGGGTATCGTCAAACAGTTTGGCAAAATCAGGCGCGTTTTGCTGGCTAAATAAGTAAGCAATAAAGTGCTGCGGTTTTAGACGCGCGGTATCACCACCCATTTGCAATTGCAGCATGTCAAGGTCGTCTTCGCTCATTGCTGCAAGGGCTTCTTCCCACTTATCGGCTTTGGCGATGTTGTCGTCGAGCTTTTTGGCTTCAAAGGCAAATTTATCATTTAAAAACTTGTACAAAAAGGTTTGGGTAATGATTTTAAATTCGTTACCGTCGTTACCTAAGCCATAGTTGGCGCAGATACTTTTTAAGCTATCAATGAGGGTTTTGGTTTTTTGTTGAAACTCTTGCTCTACCATTTTGTATTTACATCCTAATGAGTACTACCAAGCTTGGCTGCCGGTATTAAATTCTTTTAAATATTCTGTGACCACTAAGTGGTTAATGTACCGCGAGGCATCGGCATTAAGTTTGATGTTTTGCTCTTTCATAAAACGGGTAATCACCAGCGGCATCATTTGGCGCTCGAAATATCTTTCATTGTCGAGCATCTGGCTGTTGTTAATCACTTGCTCGTCTGCGTCGATTTTGATTCCTGCTAGCGCTTCAAATATTTTGCGTTCAGACTCACTAATGTCGCTCTGGCTTTGCTGGCGTTCTTGCAAGCGCTTATGAATGCGAGTGTATTTAGCATCACCGAGGTATTTTTGGCGCAGTTGATTGTTTTCGCGGTTTAGCTCTTTGACACGCTCGTGTATTTTATTGAGCGCATCGATATTAGCATTCATTTCATCTTGGGTAACTTCGCTTAGGTTTTTCTTTTTAAACAGGCGCTCTAGCTCTTCTTTTAAACTGACGAACTTGGGGTCTTGCTGGTCAAAGTTGCTAGCTAGTGCTTCGCGGGTTTGGCGCAGGGTGTTTTTAAGTTTGTCTGCTAGTACCAGCTCTTCTTCGCCGATTTTGGTGAATGTAAAAATTACATCCTCTAGAGCTCTATTGAGCAAGTTACCAATGTCAGCGCCATCTTGTATTGAGTTGGCAAGGTTCAGCATATCTAATCTATCGCTGGTAACTCGAAATAGCACATTGAGCTTGGCAAAATCTAACTCCCCCAGACTCTCATAATCACCTTGTAAGCGGATTAGATTATACAGACTGCGGGCATCGGCTAAGGCTTTTTTCAGTGCCAATACGATGTCGCGGTCTTGAATTTGGCTGATCTGATTGCAAAACTCTTCCATGTTGCTGGTATCAAAGCGGAACAGTACGTCTTTGATATGGTCGATTTCTTGTTTTATCTCTTCGGTCGATTTAAACAGATGAGAATAGTGCTCCATTTCATCGCCAAGTTCAGACTGTAACTCGTCGAAATAGGCTTTGTTGGTAGCATCGAACTCACTACGTATGTCGGCAAAGTCCACCACATAGCCGTAGCGGAAGTCTTTGTATGTGCGGTTTACCCGAGTGAGCGCTTGTAGCAGGTTGTGCTTGCGGATCACTCGGCCAAGGTAGAGCTTTTTCAGGCGCTTGGAATCAAAGCCTGTGAGCAGCATGTTATAAACAAATAGGATGTCGATTTTGCCTGCTTTAAAGTCTTCTACCCAGTTTTTACGTTCTTCTTTACTGCCGATGTCGTGCAAGATCAGCGCAGCGTTTTTTACCTTTTGTGCTTGTTTTAGCGACTCGGCATAAACAGTTGGGGCTGGCCCACCAATTTCGAACGGCGCTGTTACTGTTTTAGGTAGGATTGGCGTTTCGGCATAAACTGCATTAAAAATCTCAAATAGTTGCTTGGCTTGCTCGGAGCTATCGCAAATTACCATGCCGCCAATACTGGTATCGTTTAGAGCGCCACGGCTTTTTTCAAAGTCGTTCACTATGTAATTAAGCATGGGCTCAACAAAGCTTGGATGGGCGTAGATCAACTTGCGATCGACATCGCCCATTTTCACTTCGGCTTCTTCTAGGGCTTTTTGCAGTTCAAGTTTGTATTGGGTAGAAATTGCCTCACGGATCAAACGTAAAGTGTAACCGTCGGCAATGGAGGCGTTGTAGTAATACTTGTGAATGTAGTCGCCAAATAATACCCGAGAGTTGTAGTCGTCACCCAATAATGGTGTACCTGTTAAGCCAATTTTAATAGCGTTGGTGTCTGACTGGCTTAAGTTGGCTAAAAAGCTACCTTTGGGGTTGTAGCTACGATGTACCTCATCCAAAAAGTACACGCGCTGTATGGCGATATTGTAATCGTTGGTGCTTACTACATCGGGGTCATCTTTAAACTTTTGGATATTCACTAGCGTAATTTCTGGCTTACCCGAGTGGTTATGAATTACTTGAGTGGCTTTAATATCTCGACTAAAGGCATCGCGCGAGCTAATGGTGTGCACAGTTAAGCCACGGGCGGTAAATTCGCGCTGCGCTTGTTGTAATAAGTCTAATCGGTCAACAATAAAATAAAACTTAGGAATAACCTGCTGTCGCTGGAAGTAATCAGTTAAAAAACGGACGTTATAAAAAGCGAGCGCTGTTTTACCACTACCTTGAGTGTGCCATATTATGCCTTTTCTCACGCCTTCACGGAGCTTGCGTTCAATCGCTTTGGTAGCAAATAATTGCGGATAACGCATGATGTGTTTTTGCAACCCATCCGACTCTGAAACATAAGCCAGTGCGTAGCACAGAATAAATGCTAAGCGATCATGGCTGAGCAAAGAGGTACAAATGCGATTGGTTGGGCGATCGGGTTGCTTGTTGGTTTGAAATTCTGGGTTGCTGCGAATGACTTCTAAATTATTATCTTTAAGTACCTTCAGCTCGTCTGCATCAGACACAGTCTTTAGCAATGCCGTTAGGTTTAAGATTTCTTCTTCACGGAAGTAGTTGAATACAGGCTTGTGGTAAGAGCTGCTGGCATAAAAAGCACCTTCTACAGGTTCGGGATTGCCGTCATCGTACTCCATATTATTAGAGAAAATCATAAATTGAGTGATATTGGCGAAGCGTTTGAATCTAGGGTTTTGAAAACGCTTGTTGATGCGGTCACGCTCAGCCAGAATACCTTCATGGTTATTGGGCTTTTTCACCTCAATAAACACCAGTGGCATGCCATTAATTAATAACGTGATGTCAGGGCGGAATTCTTCATCACCGTTCTGACATGTCAGCTCGGTTACAACATGGAAAGTGTTGTTGTTGAAGTTTTCAAAATCAATCAGTTTGATGTTTGAACGATCAGACAGACGTTCAAAGAAAGCGCGACCTAAGTCTTCGTTGTCGATTAAAAGCTTCACATCTTCCAGCAAACGACCGGCTTCTACACTTTCAATGCCTGGGTTGATTTTACCCATGGCAACCTTAAATAAATCAGGGAAAATATTAGTATCCAGATCCCATGTTTGGCCTTTGAGCGATAGGTATTCATAGCCTAAGCGCATTAAGTGCAGTATGGCGGGAATTTTTACGCGGGAATCTTCATTGAACACTTAACAATCCTTGTTTATATGTAATCTGATAATTGGAGTATAACCCCTTCATTTTCCATTGTCTTGTAAGTTCCACCTTTACTATTAACCATGAGCCTTAAGTCATTTTCAACATACGCTGTCGTTAATTTAACAACTTTAGCCATTTACTTTTCAGGCTCAGGAGTAGCTTTCTCTTCTAAATTTTTAATGTGTGCAACAAGGTCAAATAGGTTGCCATTAGGTAACTCTGAAACCGCCTGTTCAGCTATGGAGGGGCAATATAGTCACTTATGTCCATTTGTTCTAACATACTCGTAAGCTGTTGTAATTTAGTTAAGTCTTCACTTTTAGTTGCTCTAACATTAGTTGCTCTAACATTAGTTGCTCTAACATTAGTAACTTCTTCATAAACATCATCGACTGGGGTATGTTGGATTAAAGCTGCCTTTGTAATTTCTAGATTGCTATACTTTTCTATTTGTTTATCAAGACCACATTGCAAAGCGCGGATCATTTGCCTGATCAAATGAAAATAGGTTCAGACCTCACACCATTAAAAAAAGGTGTTGTGACAACGGCTATCGACAAATTGATTGGAATTTCCTTGAAGAATTTCAATACGCTTGGAGCGTTGACACTCCCACTTCGAAACAGGGTATTGCTTGTCCCAAGCCTGCATTAATTGGCTTTGTTGTTTACTCATCTTATATTTCGGATAAGTCATTTCCATGTACAAATACGTCCGAGCTATTGGCCCTCTAGCTATTTCAGGCGGTTGAGCTTTTCGACTATCGATACGCATATCGCACCTGCCAAAATCTGATTTAACCTCTCCTGACAACATTACAAAATTATAATTGCTTCTTAAAGCATTCACAGCACCTATAGCAGGGAAAAGGTTATGCATATCTGCTTGCATATACCGATACTCTTTATTCTGCTTCTCGGCGCATTTACGGCCTTTAAATGATTTACCTTTGCTATCAACACAATAGGCATGTCCGTCACGCCATTCACTAAATGCACGACCAAAGTTTTCTGCCGGAACAATAATACGTACAGAAAATTAAGACTTAAAATCAAGACATAACTCTTAAAACCTAATACAACCAATGGCTACGGCGTTTAAAATCCGTTTAAAGTGCAACTTTTAGAGTTTGAGTCATAAGTTAATAAAAACATCCAAATAACAACTCAAATCTCAGTCTTATTTTACCTAAAAGTAATTTTCGCCTACCATTTTGAACGAATCATCCCAAATTATGCACTATTACTCATGTAACTAAAGTCACCGTTTTCACCAAGATTAACTTTGATACATAGTTTGCTACTTCACCTCTAACCTACTTCTGGACATTTCCAAGTTAGATTTTTAGCACTAATTCGTGCCTATCGGATTAAAATTTCTATTAGATAACGTTTGGTTAAGGGGGCCACGGAACGCAGTCCAGAACGAGCGAAGCAAGTGACTTGAACAGTTCATTGCAGAGAATCACATACACGGTTGCAAACCTCAATAATTCTCTCATGAGTAGAGCGTGTGATTTCCACCTGGCCTGCCGAATACTGTGAATTAGAAACCGGACCTGTTATGGCTGGTTTTTCCGAGAATGAAAAGCTGGATAGATGCTCACTTAATTCACTGGCACGACTTAGCCAATATGATTTTGGAAAAAAATTACTGGCGGCGGCCCGATACTGGGAAACCTATTGGGCGGTGCAGAAGCAAGTGAAAACAAATATCGAAGCGGCTGGGCTAACCATACCTTTCCCACAGCGAGATCTAAACATCAATTACAAAGACTAAGTCGCGAGCCGCGTTGAAAACGCTCCTTGCATAAAACGTATGGTCCGCATCGTTATTACAAGTGATAATTTAATAACGGGGTGATTTGCGCTAATGTATTAGGAGTCTTGTTAGATTGAAAAATAGTCAAACCCTTAAAATTTTACGCTTTTTTTACGCGAACCTTTGTGACACATCTGATAGAGTCGGATTTACGAATTTTCTACTAAATGACCTTTATGACAATGAGTTGGACGCAAAATCGCTACTTATTATCGGTGTCGGTGTTCATCATTGCGCTTGTCATTTCATTGGAGCTTGATAAATGGTTAGGCTCAACCATAGCTGTGTTACTTATACTCCAGCTTTCTATCGTCGTGATTGCCCTCCAATGTCACTCACGGATAGCTTATATGGCAGCCATTGCAGAAGCAGTAAGTTTTAATTTTCTCTTTACCACGCCCCGTTACTCGCTTCAGATGTTCCACCTAGATGACATCATTAACTTACTGGTCTTTATAGTGGTTGCCTTTATCACCAGTCAGCTCGCGGATCGATATCGACGTCAACAAAATGCGTTAGAACAAGTCCAACTGCGCCACCAAATTCTGCTCTCTGTGTCACATGATTTGAGAACACCGCTCGCGGGTATTATCGGTAACCTCACCACCTTCAAAGAATATCAGATGCAACTGCAAGAAGAAGAAAAGAATGAACTGCTCGACAGTGCCATCAAAGAAAGCCATCGCTTACACCAATATATTGAGAACCTCCTTCAAGCGACGAAATTGCAGCACGGCGTAGTTCGCATCCAAAAACAACAAGAATCGATTATACATATTGTAAAAAGTGTTATTGGCCGTTTCTCTTCACCCACTACAGACATTAATGTTGTCGTCAATGGTGCTATTTCGTTGGTAGAGGTCAGTCGAGCTTTGTTAGAGCAAGCCTTATTTAATGTGTTGGACAATGCGTTGCGCTACTCCCCAAAAGATAAACAGGTCAACGTAACTATTTATCAGAGCCAAGAGAACGTGGTGATCGATGTTTATAACCAAGGTCAATCACTTCAATCAGATGAAGCAGAAAAAATGTTCGAGCTGTTCTATTCAGGAAAGAAAAAAAGAAGTGACGACTCTGGCTCAGGTCTTGGATTGAGTGTCGCTAAAGGCGTGGTCTCTGCACATCAAGGTCACATCGAGTGTGTGGAAGTTCAACAAGGTTGTTTGATTCGGATTTCGCTGCCAAGAAGTCAACAAGGAGAGCTGTAAGTGATCTACAAAATACTGGTGGTGGATGATGAACCTCAAATCCAAACCTTTATGCGCATTTCATTGGCGGCTGAAGGCTTTTATTACGTAGGAGCTGACTCTTTAGAGACGGCAAAAGTGCAGTTTGACCGTGTTCAGCCTCATTTGGTGGTGCTCGATTTGGGGTTGCCAGATGGAGATGGCATCGACTTTCTATTGATGATTCGCCAATCAAGCAAAGCGCCAGTGCTCATACTGACTGCACGAGATCAGGAAGAAGAGAAGATCCGCTTGCTTGAATCGGGAGCCAATGACTACCTCAGTAAGCCATTTGGTATTCGCGAACTCATTGTACGGATCAAGGTACTGCTGCGAGACTTGGTGAGTAACCATTTCAGCGAAGACATCTTTGTTTTTGGTGTGCTCAAATTACAAAAAAGTACACATCAATGCTGGCTTTCAGGTACAGAAGTTATCCTGACAAAAAAAGAGTTTGCGTTTCTTGAAATGCTCATATTTACGCCTGGTCAACTTGTGAAGCAAACAGACTTATTGCGCGGTGTTTGGGGCGAAAGTCATACCGGAGATACCCACTACTTGCGCGTATTGGTCAGCCAATTGCGTAAGAAACTCAACGACAGTGCAGACGAACAATATATTATTAAAACCGAATCAGGAATCGGCTACCGTTTAGTCTCGACGGAGTTTCCTCGTGATTAATATCAAGAATACGGTACGGTTACTGGTAGTGCCTATGCTTTGGATGGGTATTGTACAAGGTACGTTTGGTCTGTTGTCGTTGTTTATCTTTCAAGACCAAATTTCAAGTGATTTTTTCACTCCTTCAGCCGCGATGATGGTCAGTGCTTTTTTATTGTCCATGATATTAAGAAAAAATGACCTGCATAAAGTCACCTTTCGAGATGCATTAATTTTTGCCAGTTTAACCTGGATCTTAATGGGCTTTTTAGGTGCATTTCCGATACATTTCGTGACCGAAGTGAGTATGACTGATGCAGTGTTTGAGTCTATTAGTGCTTTAACTACCACTGGAGCGACGATTTTGGTCGGTTTAGATGAAATGCCAAAATCATTTCTGCTTTATCGTCAGTTTTTGCAGTGGATGGGGGGACTTGGTGTGGTGATTTTTGTCGTCGCAGTGCTGCCCATGCTTAACGTGGGAGGAATGCGTCTGTTAAAGGCAGAAACCCCTGGCCCCATAAAGGACGATAAGCTATCTCCGCGTATATCGCAAACAGCTCATTATTTGTGGGGTGTTTACCTTTCTATTACCATTACATGTGCGTTAGCTTACTATTTTGCAGGGATGTCTGTTTACGACGCTATCGCGCACAGTTTTACCACGGTTTCAACGGGAGGATTTTCTACGCATGACGCCAGTATGTGGTATTTTGAAAGTCACCTTATCTTAATGTTGTCCAACATTTTCATGATGTTGGGGGCAATAAGTTTCGGTCTGCATTTTCGTGTGTTTCGAAATGGTTTTAAAGGGTTACGTCTGTATGCTTCCGATGAGGAGACGAGAGTCTTTATTCTTGCCTCGATTATTCTCTCTTTCGTCTTAGGCTTATACATTTTTAGTTATTCTGCCTACGATGATTTCCTTACCTCGTTTAGCTTTGCCATATTCAGTGTTATCTCATTTATGACCAGTACAGGATTTGGCGCGGCCGATTTGGGCAGTTGGCCTCCGGCAACTGCACTTTTCTTGGTGTTTTGCGCTTATCTTGGTGGTTGTTCAGGTTCAACGGCTGGGGGCAATAAATTCGTGCGCGATATCATCACTTTTAAAGTTATACGACGAGAAATTCACCAGCTTATTCACCCTAGAGCCATTTTGCGAATCTATTATCAAAGACGTGTGGTGGTATCCGATGTGACCAATGCCGTGATGGCTTTTATGTTCCTTGCTGCGTTGACTACTGTGGTGTTCACCTTACTGATGATGGCTACAGGGCTAGATTTTTGGTCTTCTTTCACTGCAGTGGCCGCATGTATCAATGTTCTAGGTCCAGGCTTTGGACTTGTCGCGAACAATTTTCAGCCTGTGACCGATACTGGAATTTGGATATTAAACCTGGCGATGCTCCTTGGCCGTCTTGAATACTTCACGGTATTAGCCATGTTATTGCCACATTTTTGGAAAAAGTATTAAGGTATTGTTATGGCACATTTTACTGTCATTGGACTCGGGCGTTTTGGTATTGCTGCCAGTCTTGAATTAATCCATCTTGGACACACAGTGACGGGTGTTGATCGCGACCCTAAAATTGTAGAAAAGTATGTCGAAGAGCTAACGCAAGCTATTATTTGCGATTCCATCGATGAAAATGCACTGTACGAGTTAGATCTTGGCAACAGCGAAGCTGTATTAGTTGCTATTGGTGAAGACATGCAATCAAGTTTACTTTGCACCCTCGCGTTGAAAAATCTAGGCGTTAAAGAGATTTGGGTAAAAGCCAGTACCAAAGCACACCATACCATCGTGTCGAAACTTGGCGTTCAACGCATTATCCATCCTGAAGAGGAAATGGGTGTGCGTGTCGCTCAGGCGCTAAACTATCCAATGGTGAATGACTACTTGTCATTAGGCCATGGCTTATATGTGGTTGAAGTCCATATCAGAGCTTCGTTACACGAGACCTCGATTAGACAAATTCTTGGCGATGCCAAAGGCAACGTGAAAACTGTCCTCATCAAGCGCGAACAAGACGTACTTAATCAGATTGACTATGATTTTGTTTTGAAAGCGAATGATATCATTCTGTTGTGTGGTACTCGCGCTGAGCTAAAATATCTTGCTCCAAGGTTGATGTGAAATGGTTTTATGGCACCCATCTATAACGCCAATTGAGCGTAAACCAAAATCAGGAAAAAAGTTAGTCGGTGCGCCACCTTTGATTTTAAGTGGCAGCTTTTTACTGCTTATATTACTGGGTACGCTATTACTCAAACTGCCTATTGCTGTTCATGAGCCTATCACTTGGATACAGAGTTTGTTCACGGCAACATCAGCTGTCACTGTGACAGGGCTAGTGGTGGTTGATACAGGCACTCAGTTCACCTTGTTTGGGCAAGTAGTCATCGCTTTACTTATCCAGTGTGGCGGTCTTGGATTAATGACCTTTGCTATCGTAACGCTAATAGCGTTGGGGGGTAAAATTGGTTATTTAGAACGTACCGTCGCTAGAGAAGCATTTAATCAAACCAACTCATCGACTTTAGCCGCGACGGCAAAATCCGTAGTGATGTTTGCTGTGATCGTGGAATTGATTGGCATGGTGATACTTACTTTGTACTGGAGTAGTGATCTTGGCTGGCAAACCAGTCTATTTCATGGTTTTTTCTATACCATCAGTGCGTTTAATAATGCAGGCTTTGCTTTGAGTGCCGATAGTTTAATGCCTTACGTGGACGATCCTGTGGTCAACCTGACCATAACAGGACTATTCATTATTGGTGGGTTAGGCTTTTCGGTTTGGATGGACTTGAAGCTAAATCGTCGGTGGTCAAAGCTGACGGTTTACAGCCGAATGATGATAACGGGAACCGTGATTATCAATACGGTTGCTGTGATTGCGATATACCTGATAGAGCGTGATAATCCCAACACGTTAGCACCACTCACTGAACTCGGTAAGTGGCTGGCTTCTTGGTTTCAAGCAGTGACACCAAGAACCGCAGGCTTTAATACGCTCGCTATTGATCAACTCGAAGATGCCACAACGGCAATTATTCTTGTACTGATGTTCATTGGTGGCGGCTCTTTGAGTACCGCAAGCGGTATCAAAGTCGTGACCTTCATGGTGTTGGTTTTATCAACGTATGCTTACTTACGACGTGATGAGCAACTTCATGTTTTTAAACGTGAAATAGAAAAAGACACGATCAGTAAAGCCCTTGCACTGACGTTGATTTCGGTTTTGGTAACTTGGTTAGCCATCTTTGCATTACTCTTGACGGAAAACGCGCCGATGATAGACGTCGTTTTTGAAGCGGTTTCTGCACTAGGCACCGTGGGTTTATCTCGTGGCTTAACAGGTCAGCTCTCCGTATCGGGTGAACTGATTATCATCTTTATGATGTATATGGGTAGATTGGGACCACTGACTTTGGCGTACTTTCTAGCTAGCCCTCGTCAGAAAAAACTGCGTTTTGTGGAGACAAAATTAGCCATTGGATGATGGTTCCTCGACTGATACAAGTAAGTGATGATAGTTTTCACATATCAACATCTACGGTATTGTTATGAACTAAAATGTGTTTTGATTATCAGTATCCAGAGAATGAGTATGTATTATTATTGGCGTATTTTAAGAAGAGTACTTTGGGTTAAATTCAATTGTGGTAGAGGGTTGCACAATGACCCAGATGGTAACGCAAAGTACTGTTCTTACTGTGGTAAAAAGATATCTCATATATCGGATTAAGTCGTACACACATGACGAATGCGGTTTGATATAGAAAATGGACATTGCCTTACTTTTAGTAGTTTATTGACTTCTAATTTAGACGCGTGATGACTCATTTTTGTCGGATAGACGACACTTGTTGCCAAGTACCGCCCTCCTAAGAACCCAGCGTGCAACTTTCACTGCACCTCCACTAAGGCATTTTAGCTACCCAGTAACCTACAAAGCAGTTGGGACTGGTTCAAACCACGATGTGTAGTGGTCGCTGAATTTGATCACTTAGATAGAGGTGTAATCTGACTTTACTTCCATATTTTTGGAATTACTAAATGTATCTCAAATTATTCCTCTGTGCACTGAGTGATTAACCGAACGTAGCTCACAATGGGGCAACAATTTGCCAGTAATAAACCCGTTTCCTTTAGATGATAAAGTAGCCCTAGGTTGTAGGGCCATTTAATATTAGCAATC
>TARA_R110002033_G_scaffold35743_2_pt1 | contig 15941 bp, 11 predicted proteins | sample TARA_R110002033 | Tara Oceans TARA_R110002033 (sample SAMEA4397051) | marine metagenome | biome: Polar Biome; feature: [SRF] surface water layer (ENVO:00010504); material: water (ENVO:00002006), including particulate matter (ENVO:01000060) such as... | depth 5 m
TCATAGCTGTCATTGCAGCACGTAAACGTTGGCCAACTTCTTCGATAGGGTGATTTCTAATAGCATCATTAACAGCAATCAATTCAATATTATCAACACCTGTAGATTTTGAAAACGGCTTACCAATTATTGATGTATCAACTGTTTTCATAAAATCAGTTAATAATGGTTTACAGGCATGGTCAAATAAATAACAACCATATTCAGCTGTATCAGAAATTACTCTGTTCATTTCAAATAATTTCTTTCTTGCAATAGTGTTAGCAATTAATGGTAATTCATGCAAAGATTCATAATAAGCAGAATCTTCAATAATACCAGCAGCAACCATGGTTTCGAATGCTAATTCTACACCAGATTTTACAAAAGCAACTAATAAAACACCATTGTCAAAATATTCTTGTTCAGAAATATGATCAGGAGTTAAAGTCGTTTTTTCAAAAGCAGTTTCTCCCGTTTCAGCTCTCCATGTTAATAAGTTAATATCGTCATTAGCCCAATCTTCCATCATAGTTTTAGAAAAATGACCAGAAATAATATCGTCCATATGCTTTTCGAATAATGGACGCATAATACCTTTAAGTTCTTCAGATAGTTCGTATGCTTTTATTTTAGCAGGATTAGATAAACGATCCATCATGTTGGTAATTCCACCATGCTTTAAAGCTTCTGTAATGGTTTCCCAACCAAACTGAATTAACTTTGCAGCATAACCAGGCTCAATTCCTTCTTCAACCATTTTGTCGAAAGATAAAATAGCACCAGTCTGTAATAAGCCACAAAGAATGGTTTGCTCTCCCATTAAATCACTTTTAACTTCAGCGATAAAAGATGATTCTAAAACACCAGCTCTATGTCCTCCAGTTGCGGCAGCATAGGCCTTTGCTTGAGCCCAACCTTTACCTTCTGGGTCATTTTCTGGGTGTACAGCAGTTAGTGTTGGTACACCAAAACCACGTTTGTATTCTTCACGTACTTCAGTTCCTGGACACTTTGGTGCTACCATAATAACTGTAATATCTTCGCGTACTTTTGTTCCTTCTTCAACAATATTAAAACCATGAGAATAGCTTAATGTAGCTCCTTTTTTCATTAAAGGCATCACAGCTTTTACCACGTTAGTATGTTGCTTATCTGGTGTTAAGTTTAAAACCAAATCTGCTGTTGGAATTAATTCTTCATAGGTACCAACTGTAAAACCGTTTGACGTTGCATTTTTGTAAGATTCACGTTTTTGGTCAATAGCAACTTGTCTTAGTGTGTAAGAAATATCTAAGCCAGAGTCGCGCATGTTTAAACCTTGATTAAGTCCTTGTGCACCACAACCTACGATTACTATTTTCTTTCCTTTTAAAGCGTTTACACCATCTTCAAATTCTGAAGCATCCATAAAACGACACTTTCCTAATTGCTCTAATTGTTCTCTTAATGGTAATGTGTTAAAATAATTTGACATTGTTTCTAGTTGTTTTTTAAACCTATTTTGGTTTATAAATTTTTATTAATCTTGAAATGCTTGAAGCATTGTTGAAATTTTCATTTCGTCTTTAGTTATTGAAATGCGTCCTGAACGTGTAAACTGCATAATACCAAAGACACTTAATTCTCTGTGTAGTAATTCGATTTCTTCTTTACGTCCTGATTTTTCAATCACAAAAAAATCTCGATTTACGGTTACAATTCTTGCATTGCTTTCTTTTATTATATTTTGAATTTCACGTTCATCAAATAATAAACCTGATTTCATTTTAAAGATGCAAGATTCTTGATAAATAATTTCTTCTTCAGTATGATAGTATGCTTTAATAACTTCGACTTGTTTTTCTATTTGACCAATGATTTTTTTGATATTATCTTCAGTCATATTTACGACGATAGTAAATCTAGAAACACCTTCAATTTCTGAAGGTGAAGTGTTTAAGCTCTCTACATTTATATGCCTTCGTTGAAAGATTGCTGAAATTCTATTCAACAATCCGATATTGTTTTCAGTATAAATTGATACTGTAAATAGTTGTTTTTCTGTGCTCATATTACTCTAATCTTACTTCTGAAACTGATGCTCCTGTAGGTATCATTGGAAAAACCTTTCCTTCTTTCTCAACACAAACTTCTAAAAAATAAGGGCCATCTGTGTTTATCATTTTTTCTACTGCGTCTTTTAGGTCTTCTCGTTTTGTTACTTTATTAGCTTCAATAGAATAGCCCTTTGCAATAGCAACAAAGTCTGGGTTTGTCATTTCGGTAGACGCATAACGTCTATCAAAAAATAGTTCTTGCCACTGTCTAACCATTCCTAAAAACTCATTGTTTAAAACCACAATTTTTACTGGTACTTTTTGTTGAAAAATGGTACCCAATTCTTGAATAGTCATTTGGTAACCACCATCTCCAGAAATTGAAATAACTTCACGTTCTGGTGCAGCCATTTTTGCTCCAATAGCAGCAGGTAGACCAAAGCCCATTGTGCCTAAACCTCCAGATGTAATATTACTTCTGGTTTTATTAAAATTAGCATAACGACATGCAATCATTTGATGTTGACCAACATCTGTAACTATAGCAGCATCGCCTTTAGTTTGTATATTAATTTCTTTTAAAACCTCAGCCATTGTTAATCCTTCTTTTGTAGGATGCAAATCGTCTTTTATTACTTTTTCATACTCAATAGCATATAAATCTTTAAATTTCTGATGCCATTCAGGATATGTTTTTTCTTCTAAAAGCGGCAACAAGGCTGCTAAACTTTCTTTTGCGTCTCCTAAAACTGCAACTTCAGTTTTTACGTTTTTATCTATTTCTGCAGGATCTATTTCAAAATGAATCACCTTCGCTTGCTTAGCATAGGTTGCCAAATTACCAGTAACACGATCGTCAAAACGCATACCTATTGCAATTAAAACATCACATTCGTTGGTTAGTACATTTGGCGCATAATTTCCGTGCATACCAACCATGCCAATATTTAAAGGGTGCGATGTTGGAATTGCTCCTGCGCCTAAAATAGTCCAAGCAGAAGGTATTCCTGCTTTTTCTACTACTGCTTTAAATTGTGCTTCAGCTTCACCTAGGGAAACACCTTGTCCCCATACTATCATAGGTTTTTTAGCAGCATTAATAAGTTTTGCGGCGGCTTCAACAGACGTATTATCTAATTTTGGAATCGGATTGTAACTCCTTACGCCTTTACATTTTTCGTATTTAAAATCGAACTCTTCAAACTGAGCATCTTTAGTAATATCTATTAAAACTGGTCCTGGACGACCACTTCTTGCAATATAAAAAGCTTTTGCCATCACTTCAGGAATTTCTGAAGCCTTAGTTATTTGATGATTCCATTTGGTAACTGGAGTTGAAATTCCAACAATATCTGTTTCCTGAAACGCATCACTACCTAATAAATGAGAAGCCACTTGGCCTGTAATACAGACCATTGGAGTTGAGTCTATTTGTGCATCTGCAATACCTGTAATTAGGTTTGTAGCTCCCGGTCCCGAAGTTGCAATAGTAACACCAACTTTACCAGATATACGAGCATAACCTTGAGCAGAATGTGTTGCACCTTGTTCATGACGTGTTAATACATGATGAATTCTATCTTGGTATTTGTATAATTCATCATAGACAGGCATTATTGCTCCTCCTGGATAACCATAAAGGATTTCAACACCTTCAGCTAATAAGCACTTAATAACTGCTTCACTACCAGAAATACGTTCAGTAGTTTCAGTACTTTTAGAGTTGTTGTTTATAGTTTGAGTTTCTTTCATTTACTCTTTATTTTAGAATTCATCAGTAACACATCCTTTAGATGCTGACGAAACTGTTTTTGCATATTTATATAAAACACCACGCTCAAACTTTAAGTCTGGTGCTGTCCATTTTTGACGTCTTTTTTGCAGTTCTACTTCTGAAACTTCTAATGATATTGAATTGGTTTCAGCGTCAATAGTAATTATGTCTCCATCCTTAACGACTGCGATTGTACCACCTTCCTGTGCTTCTGGTGTTATGTGTCCCACTACGAAACCATGAGTTCCGCCAGAGAATCTACCATCAGTAATTAAAGCAACATCTTTTCCTAAACCTGCTCCCATAATTGCAGCTGTTGGTTTAAGCATTTCTGGCATTCCTGGTCCACCTTTTGGACCTTCATACCTAATGACGACGACATCACCTTTTTCCACTTTTCCATCTCTAATTCCATCGTTTGCTGCATATTCACCTTCAAAAACTTTAGCTTTACCTCTAAAGCATAAGCCTTCTTTTCCTGTAATTTTAGCCACACTACCTTCTGTTGCTAAATTTCCATATAGCATTCTTAAGTGTCCTGAAATTTTTATAGGTTTCTCAATAGGTTTGATAACATCTTGACCTTCTTTTAAGTCTGGTACATCTAATAAATTTTCAGCAATTGTTTTTCCTGTTACGGTTAAACAATCTCCGTGAATCATGCCTTTCTTCAAAAGATATTTTAATACTGCAGGAATTCCACCAACCGCATGAACATCTTCCATTAAATATTTTCCACTAGGCTTTAAATCCGCCAAAAATGGTGTGTTATCGCTAATATCTTGAAAATCTTTTAGTGTAAAATCTATTTGAGCAGCTCTTGCAATTGCTAAAAAGTGCAGTACAGCATTTGTTGAACCACCTAAAATGGTAACTAATCTTACCGCATTTTCTAATGACTTTCTTGTAATTATATCGGAAGGCTTAATATCCTTTTCTAATAATAAACGTAAAGCTTCACCAGCTTTTACGGATTCTTCTTTTTTAGCATCACTTAATGCAGGGTTGGATGAGTTGAATGGTAATGTCATTCCTAAAGCTTCAATAGCAGAAGCCATAGTGTTTGCAGTATACATTCCGCCACAAGCACCTGCTCCAGGACATGCTTTTTCGACGATATTTTGGTATTCTGTTTCATCCATTGTACCAGCAACTTTGCTTCCCCAAGCTTCAAAAGCAGAAACAACATCCAATTTTTTACCATTATGACAACCAGAATCTATTGTGCCTCCATAAACTAATATTGAAGGGCGATTTAAACGAATCATAGCCATTAAAGCACCTGGCATATTTTTGTCACAGCCTACAACTGTAATTAAGCCATCATAACTCATAGCTTGCACAACAGTTTCCATAGAATCTGCAATAATATCACGAGAAGGTAATGAGTAGCGCATTCCTGGTGTTCCCATAGAAATACCATCACTTACACCAATAGTATTAAAGATTAAGCCAATGACATCTTCGTTTTTTGTGCCTTGTTTTACGAGTTTAGCCAAGTCATTTAGGTGCATATTACATGGATTACCTTCGTAACCTGTACTTGCTATACCAACGATTGGTTTAAAAAAATCTTCTTTTGTTAATCCAATAGCATGTAGCATTGCTTGTGCTGCTGGTTGCGTTGGATCCTGTGTAACTGTTTTGCTGTATTTGTTTAATTGACTCATAGTTTTATTTTGGCAAAATTGATTTGCTGAAACTAAATTACTTTTTATGCTATGTTTATAGATTGTTATTCTATTTCTAAATCTAAATTCAATAGCCTTGACATTTATTTAATTATCTGATATTGAGTATTTTAAATTAGTAATTATATGATGTCCAAGTATATTAATTATTTGCATAAAAAAAGCCTTTCAGTTAAAGGAAGGCTTAAATTAAATTTATGTTTTAATTCATCATAGCATTCCTTGGCTTCGTGAAATAATCACGAAGCGAATTTTAGAAATGATATTAATGACTTTTATATTCATATTGTTAATTCAAATATTAGATAATATTTTTTAGAATCTTAAATTTATAATAAAAAAAAACAAAAAAGCATTCGGTTTTAAATATTAGTGTTTAATAATATTAATATTATCACAGAATATTTAAAATTCCTTATATTTTTAGTTTTCATTGCTCATTCTTTCAAAAAGAACAAGATTTTGAATTATTCTCCTTAAAATTAAAATAGTATGTATTATCAGAACATAAAAAAGCAATTATCTTATTTTTCTATCATCTTTTTTGTTCTTTTATTTTTTTATAGTTGTAAAAACGAAAGCGGAAATAAAGCCTCTGAGTCCGAAATAATTTCGAAAATAGAAGTCCCTGATGGTATGATTTGGGTTGAAGGAAAAACTTTTTTACAAGGCGCTAAAGAGTCTGATAAATATGCCATGCCGAGAGAAAAACCTGCTCATATGGTAACGGTTGATGGCTTTTTTATAGATATTACTGAAGTTACAAACGTTCAGTTTAAGACGTTCGTAGAAGCTACAAATTATATAACTATTGCAGAAAGAGAGATTGATTGGGAAGAGATGAAAAAAGAACTTCCTACCAATACACTAAAGCCTCATGATTCTATTTTACAACCTGGAAGTTTAATTTTTAATAAAAGTGTAAATGCTTTTGTAAATATGGACAACTATGGGCAATGGTGGACCTGGAAAACCGGAGCTAACTGGAGACATCCTGAAGGTCCAGAATCTGGTATTGAAGGTAAAGATGATTACCCAGTAGTTCATGTGGCTTATCAAGATGCTTTAGCATATTGCAAATGGGCAAACCGACGTTTGCCAACAGAAGCTGAATGGGAGTCTGCAGCTCAAGGAAAAAATTCAAACACTATTTTTACTTGGGGAAATGATGCTTCAAAATTAGATTTTAATGCAAATACATGGCAAGGTGTTTTTCCAATTAATAATGATTCTAAAGACGGTTTTGAATTTATTGCTCCAGTAAAATCTTATCCTCCAAACAGTATTGGTTTATTCGATATGGCTGGAAATGTATGGGAAATTACTAATGATTTTTTTAATGTAAATTATTATAGCGAATTAGGTATGTCTAAACCTATTATAAATCCAGAAGGAGCAGAGGAACATTATAATCCAAATAATCCTTATCAAATAGAATATGTAATGAAAGGAGGCTCTTTTTTATGTAATGCTTCATATTGTGCCAGTTTTAGGATTTCTGCTAAAATGGGAGTTTCAATAGATTCTGGGTCAGACCATATGGGCTTTAGGACGGTTGCAACACCAGCAATGTTATCTGGTTAAGGATAAAAAGATTCATAAATAGTTTCTTTTGAAGGGTGTTATTTAGAAATAGAATTCAGCAAGAAGGATAAAGTAACAAGGTTTTAACTGAGTTATATTTTGATGTTTTTGAACTAAAGGTGTTAGTAAAAGTAATTAATATGATGATTTAATTAAATCTATTTACATAGGTTAGAATCTGCTTAAGGCTTGATTTTAATAGCTTTTCGGGATGAAATAAGAAGTGTTTAATCTTGTAAACCAAAAAACCCGATTCAGATGAATCGGGTTTTTGATGGTGGTGCCTCCAGGAATCGAACCAGGGACACAAGGATTTTCAGTCCTTTGCTCTACCAACTGAGCTAAGGCACCAATTGCTTAATTAAGCGGGTGCAAATATAAATGCATTTTTTATATAAGCAAAAAGAATTTGATAAAATTTGATTTTATAAATTTGTAACTTAGAAAATAGATATGAATCTTATTGTAGATGTGGGAAATACGTATGTTAAATTTGCCGTTTTTGAAAACGGAATTTTAATATATAAGTTAAGTTTTAAGCTAAATGAGTTTAAAAAGCGATATAAAAAGCTAAAAAAGGACTATCCGGAAATAAAAAAAGCCATTATTTCGTCTGTTGGTCATTTGTCAAAGGAGGATGTTATATTAATTGAATCCGATTTACCAATCATAGAGCTTAGTTCTGAAACAAAATTGCCTTTTGATAATTTATATGCAACGCCAAAAACTTTAGGTGTAGATCGTATAGCTCTCGTAAGTGCTTCGGTTGATCAATTTTCTGATAAAAATGTATTGATAATAGATGCAGGTACATGTATTACCTATGATTTTATTACAAAAAGAAATCAATATATAGGAGGTGCAATATCACCTGGTATTAGATTGCGCTACAAAACTTTAAATAATTTAACAGCTAATCTTCCGTTATTAGAGACACAAATGCCAAAGAATTTAATTGGTGACTCAACAGAATCTTCAATTCATTCAGGTGTTGTTAATGGTGTTATTAAGGAATTAGATGGAATAATTGATCAATATTTAGTAAATTATTCAGATTTAACAATTATTTTAACAGGTGGTGATACTAAATTTTTGTTTAACCAATTAAAAAATACCATCTTTGCCAATTCAGATTTTCTTTTAGAAGGTTTGAATTTTATTCTAGAATATAATTCAAAATAATGATAAAACGATTCATTGTAATTTGCATTACAATTATTAGTTCTGCTGCGTTTGCGCAACAAGGAACAGGTTCTCCATATTCATTTTATGGTATTGGAAGTCTTAAATTTAAAGGAACTGTAGAAAACCGAAGTATGGGAGGAATGAGTGTTTACTTAGATAGTATTCACTTAAATTTAAGCAATCCGGCTTCTTATGCTGGTAAAAACTTGGAGTCTTCAAATTTTAGAGGTGAAAGTAGACCAGTGAAGTTTTCTGTCGCAGGTACAACGTCTAGTAGTACTTTGAGAAGCGATTCTGAAAAAGCGAATACTAATAGTACAATTTTCGATTATTTAGCGCTATCTGTGCCAGTTGGTAAATTTGGATTTGGCTTTGGTTTAATGCCATATACTTCCGTTGGTTACCGATTAGATGATGTTAATGATGACGATGTTTTAGTTAATCGTTTTAATGGAGAAGGTGGTATAAACAGAGTTTTTGCAGGTTTAGGCTATCAGGTCAATGATAAATTAAGCATTGGTGTTGATTTTAATTACAATTTTGGTAATATTCAAAATACGGCAATAGAAGTAGCATATACATCAGAAGGCGATGTTGTGCAGTATCAAACAAGACAGTTTAATAGATCTGATTTAAGAGGTCTAAATTTAAATTTTGGTGTAGCTTATAAAACAAAAATTACAGATAAATTAGAATTATCGGCAACGGCAACATACACACCAGAGAGTAAATTAAATTCTGAGAATATTAGAAGATTTTCTACAGTGACTTTAGATACCGATTATGAGGTTATAGGTCTATCTAATACTATTGAATCTGATCTTGAAGATACGAAACTTACTTTACCTTCTAAGTTTACAATAGGTTTAGGTATTGGTCAACCAAAATCTTGGTTTGTTGGTACAGAGTATACCTTCCAAAGCACAAGTGATTTTTCTAATCCAGTTTTTCCAAACGTTGCAACTACTTTCGAGAATTCATCTGAAATTTCTCTTGGAGGATTCTATATTCCTAACTATAATGCTTTTTCTGGGTATTTTAAAAGAGTGGTTTATAGAGCAGGTATTAAATATGAAAACACAGGTTTAGTAATAAAAGATGAACCAATTAATGAGTTTGGCATATCTTTTGGACTAGGATTACCAGTTGGACCTCGTAATTTGTTTTCTAATGCTAATTTTGGCTTTGAATTTGGAAGAAGAGGAACAAGAGAACAAAATTTAATCTTAGAGAATTTTGTAAACTTCAATGTAAGTTTATCTTTAAACTCTAGATGGTTTGAACAAAAAAAATATTACTAATAAAATTAACTAAAGATGAAGACGAGAATTACAATACTATTTTTTGCCCTATTAATGAGTGTTAACTTGGGTTTTGCTCAAGAAGATAACCAAGAGGAGTGCATGAATAACCTTTCACTTTTTGATGGTTACGTGAAAAGTAAAAAGTATGATGAAGCATATGGGCCATGGAAAATCGTTAGAGAAAAATGTCCAAAGTTTAATAGAGCAATCTATGTACATGGAGAAAAAATCTTAAAACATAAAATCGAAAACTCAACAGGAGCTGATCAATTAGCACATATTAAAGATTTAATGTTATTATACGATGAGAGTAGAGAGCATTTTGAGTCTAAATATGATTTCGCTGAAATAACTGTAGATAAAGCTAATATTGCGAATAAGTACAAAAAAGCGCTTGGTATGACAGATGAGCAAGTTTATCAAATGTTTGACGATGCTTATACAAAAGATGCTAAAAACTTTACAGATGCAAAAGGATTATATTCTTACTTTTCTTTAGCTGTTGATTTATATGATGCAGGGAAATTATCAGCGCAACAAATGTTTGATAAGTATGATGATGTTAACGAAATAATTGAAAATATTATTGATAGTAATACTTTAAAGCTTAACAAATATGCTGAAAAAGAAGAGGCAGGAGAAACCTTAACAAAAAAAGAAGCACAACGTAAGGCTAGTTACGAATCTTATATCGATGCTTTTGAGACTAAGATATTACCTAGTATGGATCAAAAGCTTGGTAAGAGAGCAACTTGCGAGGTTCTAGTTCCATTATACGAAAAGGATTTTGATGAAAATAAAGAGAATGGTGTATGGTTACAACGTGCAATGAACAGAATGTATGCTAAAGGTTGTAAAGAAGATCCATTATTCTTAAAATTAGTTCAACAAAAAAATACAATTGAGCCAAGTGCAGATACTGCATATTACCTTTACTTATTAACTGGTGAGCAAAAGTATTTAGATCAAACTATAGCTTTATCAACGGACCCTTTAAAAAAGGCAAAATTGTATAAAGGTTTAGCTAACGAACTTAAATCTAAAGGCAGCTATGGTAAAGCTAGACAGTATTACAATGAGGCTTTAAAATTGAATCCTTCAGATGGTTCACCACATTTACAAATTGCAGCAATGTATGCAAAGAGTGCTAATAACTGTGGAGATACAAACTTTAATAAAAGAGCAGTATTTTGGTTAGCTGCTAATGAAGCTGAAAAAGCAGGTAGAGTAGATGGTAGATTAAGGTCTACAGCTGCAAAAACTGCTGCTAGTTATAGAGGTAGTGCACCTTCTAAATCAGATATCTTTTCTTGTAGCTGTTCTGGTACAGTTATTAAGATTGGATGTTGGATAGGACGTTCCGTAACTGTCCCAAGTATTTAATGACAGCATATTATTTACATATCATAAGAAACCTAGTCACAGCAATTGTTGTGACTTTGTTTTTTTCGTGTACCAACGATTTTAACGAGGTTCAAAAAGTAGGTGTGTTGCAAAACAAGCCTATAAGTGAGGCTGTAAATATTGATTTAAAATATACTGAGATTGCAGACGATACCGTAAGGGTTTTAGCAAATCTAATAAGCCCGAATATGCTAGATTACTCAAATAGAAATTTTCCATTTTCGGAATTCCCAAGTGGTATTGAGTTAAGGACTTATGATGAAGACTACAACAAAACGACTATAACTGCAGACTACGCAATAGTCTATAATGATACAGATATTATAGATTTACAAGGCAATGTAAAGATTGCTACTCAGCAAAAGGATACTTTGTTTACGGATCAATTATACTACAATCAAAAGTTAGAGTGGCTTTTTACTAATGAGAAATGGTTATTTAAACGTGCTATTGGACCTTTATATGGAATAGGTTTTGACGCTGATAAAAATTTCAAAAACTTTCAAATGTTAGAAATGGGTGGTGAATTTGAACTCGATAATTAGTTACCTTTGCACAATAAATATTTTACTTAACATATGAAAATACAGAAGATTTTTCATTGCGCTTATATTGTTTTTGCAGTATTGTTTCTATATGATGCTATTACAAAGTGGTCAGATAATAGAAATGGTGCATACATGTCTTTAGTTTTTGTTGCATTAGCTGCGTTTATGTTTTTCTTTAGAAAGCGTTTTAGCAAAAAGTTTGAAGACCGTAACAATAAATAATTTATGACTGCTGAAATAGTCATAATTATAAGCACCCTTATACTTTCAGCCTTTTTTTCTGGTATGGAAATCGCTTATGTGTCTGCTAATAAAATTCATATAGAATTAGAAAAGAAGCAAGGTGATTTTTTAGGCAAAATATTAGGTAAACTTACAGCAAGACCTTCCAAATACATTGCTACGATGCTTATAGGTAATAATATTGCCTTGGTTATTTATGGGTTTAAAATGGGAGACGTTTTGGTGCGTTGGTTTCAATCTATGTTGCCTTCAGATAGTACAACCTTAACGTATTTGATTACTGATTTACAACTACTGACCCAAACTGTAATTTCTACTTTAGTTATTTTAATTACAGCAGAATTTTTACCAAAAGTATTTTTTCAGATTTATGCTAACTCTCTTTTAAAGATTTTAGCGTTTCCAACGTATGTATTTTATGTCTTGTTTTCTTGGATATCAGATTTTGTAATTTGGATATCAGATGCTGTTTTAAAATATATTTTTAAGGCAGAAGGGGAGGATGTGGTGTTGGCAATGACAAAAGTTGAGCTAGGTAATTACATTAGTGAACAAATGGAATCTGTTGAAGATTACGAAGAAGTGGATAGTGAAATTCAAATTTTTCAGAATGCATTGGAGTTTTCAGATGTGAAAGCACGCGAAGTAATGGTGCCTCGTACGGAAATTACTGCTGTTGATATTTCAGAATCTATAGAAAACCTTAGGCAGTTGTTTATTGAATCTGGTAGAACAAAAATTATTGTTTATAAAGACACTATAGATGATATTCTAGGTTATGTACATTCCTTTGAATTGTTTAAAAAACCAAAATCAATAAAATCTATAATTATTCCGGTTGGATTTGTGCCAGAAACTATTTTTATCAAGGATGTTTTAAATATCTTAACAAAAAAGCGCAAAAGTATAGCAGTTGTTATTGATGAGTATGGTGGAACATCTGGTATTATGACGGTTGAAGATATTATTGAAGAATTATTTGGTGAGATAGAAGATGAACATGATACTATTGAAATGATTGAAGAGCAGCTCGATGATAAAACATACAAGTTCTCGGCAAGATTAGAAGTAGATTACGTCAATGAAACCTATAAATTAAACCTTCCGGAAAGCGAAAATTATGAAACTTTAGGTGGATTAATTGTGAATGCTACTCAAGAAATCCCTAGAGAAAAGGACGATGTTGTAATAGATAATTTTAAGTTTACTATTACGGAAGCTTCTTCAACAAAAATAGATGAAGTGCTGCTTAAAATCCTCGAAGTAGATTAATACAAAGCCTTCACTTATAAAAACTGCGTTACTCCTTTTATTATTTACAAGAATATACTATTTTCGCAGACTTATTTACACCAAAATACACAATACATAAAAGACTATGGCAGTTTTAAATAAAATTAGACAACGTTCACTGATATTAATTTTTGTAATAGCGATGGCATTATTTGCTTTTGTTATTGGAGATTTATTTAAGAACTCTTCCGTGTTTTCAGGAGGTTCACAAGACGTCGTTGCTACGATTAATGGACAAGACATCAATCGTACTGAGTTTCAACAAAAAGTAAAAAGCTACCAAGATGCTTCTGGTGGAAGACAAACGTCTACACAATCTATGAATACAATTTACAACCAAGAGCTTCGTAAAATTGTATTACAATCTGAATTTGATAAATTAGGATTGTCTGTTGAAAAAGATGAAATGAGAGATTTATTGAAAACTAGTTTTTCTTCATATCCAGAATTTCAGGATGAAAATGGAAATTTTGATGTGAATCGTTTAAATGCATTTATTTCAAACTTAAGAGACCTTAAAGGAGAAACGGCACCTTTAGGGAACTTTTTAGTTAATTATGATAGTTGGACAAACAATGAGCAATCAATTGCTGCAAACTCTGTACAACAGACTTATTATAATATGATTAAAGCTGGTATTAGTACAACAATAGCTGAAGCAGAAGCCGATTATTTTGGTGACGCTAGAACAGTTGATGTTCGTTACGTACAAGTTCCTTATACGTCTATCGCAGATAGTTTAGTAAATGTAACTAAAAGTGATATTCAAGCTTATATTAATAATCATAAAGACGCATACAAAGCTGAAGCTAGTAGAGAAGTTGTTTATGTAGAGTTTAAGGAAGTTGCTTCTAAAGCAGATGAGGATAAGATTAAAGCTGACTTGTTAAAATTAAAAGCTGATAGACCAGAGTACAATGAAAGCAGTAAAAATACTGAAACAATTTTAGGATTTGATTCTGCTACAGATGTAGAAGAATTTGTGAATACTAATTCAGATATTAAATATAACGACGCATTTTTAAGAGCAGCAGAATTACCAGCAGTAGCAAAAGATACTTTATTAAAATTAAATGTTGGTGACTATTACGGTCCTTATAAGGATGGTGAATACTATAAGTTATCTAAAGTAATTGCAACTAAGCAATTGCCAGATTCTGTAAAAGTTCGTCATATCTTAATTCCTAACATTGGTGGTCAAAGAGCAGATGCGTCTGTAACTAAAACACCAGAAGAAGCGAAGAAAACTGCAGATAGTATTTTAGCTAAAATTAAAAGCGGAACTAAGTTTTTAGATTTATTAGAGTTGTCTTCTGATAAAGTAAGTAACGAAAAGGATGGTGAAATAGAATTTGATTACAGAGCAGGTATGGCTCCAGAATTTAAAGCTTATGCTTTTGATAATAATGTTGGTGATGTAGATGTTGTACAAACATCATTTGGTTACCACGTTATTGAAGTATTAGACCAAAAGAGTTTTAATAAAACTGTAAAAATTGCAACTATAGCAGATAAGATTGAACCTTCAGACGCTACATTACAAGATGTATTTAATAAAATGTCTAAGTTCGAAATTGCAGCGAAAGGTGGTGATTTTAATGCATTAGCAAAAGAACGTGATTTAACAGTAAAGCCAATTTCTTTTAAAGCTTTAGATGAAAACATTCCAGGCTTAGGAAGTCAGAGAGAAGTAGTACGTTGGGCTTTTGATGACGATACAGAAACAGGTGATTTTAAAAACTTTGCTATTTCTAATTTCGGATTTATTGTTGCTAAAGTAGTTGAGAAAAAAGAAAAAGGATTAATGAGCACAGAAGATGCTTCTATCACAGCTTTACCAATTATTAAAAATGAAAAGAAAGCTAAGTTAATCCGTGAGAAAATTAAGAGTACTACTGTAGCAGATATTGCAAAAAATCAAGGTCAGAGTCCTAGAACTGCGGCAGCTATTACATTAAAAAACACAACGCTTTCTGGAGCAGGTGTTGAGCCTAAAGTTGTAGGTGCAGCATTTGGTTTAGCAGAAGGTGCTACATCTAAGCCAATTGATGGAGAAAAAGGTGTTTACGTTGTAGAAGTGACTAAAATTACTGAAGCAACTAAATTAGATAACTATTCTGCGATTATGAATAGATTAAATAATGAACGTAGAGCGGCAGCGCAAACGGCAGTATTTAAAGCATTAGAGAAATCAGCAGAGATTGAAGATAATAGAGCAAAAACGGTTTACTAAACGGGTTGTTTTAAAACAATATAAAATGGCTTTACAGAAATGTGAAGCCATTTTTTATGCAGTTTAATAATATTAAGTTTCTTGGAGTCTTGTTGCAGTATAAAACTATAAAGTCATAGCTTCATAAGGAATCACAGTATTGAGTCCTTTAGCCTTAAAATAAGCCGTTGGGTAGTTACTTGAGGTTACTAGAATGAAATCGCCTCCCCAAGCACCTAAGCTTTTTACAGCACCTTTATAATCAGAAAACAAACGTGTTTTAATTGGTTCTTGCTGAATAAGGTTGGCAATAATAGTTTCGTGAGTTGCAATTAAGCTTTCAAATTCAGAGAGCGACTTACATGTGCTCATGGCTTCTGTAATGTCTTCAATGTTTTTTATAATCTCACTATTAATCTTATTTAACTTTTTATAAGCAAAAATTCCATCTCTACTATTTTGCTTTTGGTTGAGATAAACAAAGTAAAGATGTTGTTTAAAGTCAGGATTAAAATGTTTTGGCTTAACTAAAGGGTTTTTATTAGCATGAAGCTGAAATGTAATTGGAATATCATTTTGAGCACAAGCAATATCATAACCACTGCCGCCAAAGGTTTGTTTTAATAACTGAAAAGCATCTACATTTGCCCAATTCGCGATATTATTAATTAGTGTAGAAGAAGTT
>TARA_R110002033_G_scaffold58448_2_pt1 | contig 15865 bp, 18 predicted proteins | sample TARA_R110002033 | Tara Oceans TARA_R110002033 (sample SAMEA4397051) | marine metagenome | biome: Polar Biome; feature: [SRF] surface water layer (ENVO:00010504); material: water (ENVO:00002006), including particulate matter (ENVO:01000060) such as... | depth 5 m
TACCTAGAACTTTAAATACGAGTGTATCATCATCAAACGGAAAATGTTCGGTCACTGCTTTTTTACTGAGGCAATAATCTCTGTATTGTTCTATGTTCATTATAAAAGGCGTTCCATTAACTTCTCAGGCTTTTTAAGCTCTGTATAACCAAACTGTTTGTATAAATTATGTGCGTCTGATGTTTTTAGCATCCAGACTTTACACTTTTGTAATAGCGGTTCTAGATTGATTGCTCCCATTAATTGTTTTGAATATCCTTTTTTTCGATATTCAGGAAGAATAAAAACATCCATAACATAAGCGAAGATTACATAATCCGTTACAATTCTAGCAAATCCTATTTGCTTGTTTTCTATATAAACGCCGAAACACAAACCGTTTTCAATAGAGATTTTAACATCATCTAAGGTTCTTCCTTTTGCCCAATAAGTTTCGGTTAAAAATTGGTGAATTACCTCAACTTGAAGTTTACTTTTGTCTGTTGATATTTCTATCACTCTTCATTTTTTTTAACTTCAGACGCTTCAATTTTTAAAGCTGTGTAATCTAATTTCCAACCTATAGTTTCTACTAAATTCTCTATAAGATGAATAGCCTCTAAAGCTTCTTGTTTTGCAATATTATACAAACCACTTTCCGGAATTTTATCCATAATATGTGCCTTTGCCTTACTATGGAGCTCTGTTAAATCTGAAGCTTCAAATTTATTAAACATACCATCTTGCTTATCGTAATAATTGATATCACTTTCTATAGACAACACTTCTGGTTGCGGAAAATGTGTTAAATTAACGGTTTTTGTTTTTGGGTTTGAAACCATTTGCACTTTCCCCAAATCAAAACCTACATGTGCTTTAGCATTAATAATCACTAATGCTTTTTTTCGACTAGAAATAAGTTTTAAAAATTTCTCTTTAACGTCTTCGTAATGATAAATTTCAGCGAAATCACCTTCTACGGTTACAAATTTACAGACACGTTTTATTTTATCCAATATTAAAATAGATTGTTCGTTAGTTACTTTTTTAGTCTTCCACTGCTTATAAATAGTTACAATACCTAAAGTGACAAGGATACTAATGATGATTATAAAAAAGGTTTCCATTTAAATTATTTTATTCTACTTATATATTGTGACACTGCGCTCTTTTTATTGTCACATCTTAACTATTAGTTAGATAAATTATTAACCAAAATAGTGAAATATTTAATTTCCCAATTTCTCTAAGTGTGTATTTTTAAAATTATCTAAATACTTAAATCCATAACCAAAAACTCTATCGATAGAAGCATGAGAAAACAAAATAACACCTGTTAGTTTTAACAGTTCTATTTCAAAATATATGCCAAGAAAATACACAAGTATTGCTATGCCTTTATGATGAAAAAAATTATACGCTATTCCTCCTATTTTAGCATTTACTAAGTAACCTAGCGCACCAACATCTGGCAATAGTAGTAAGCCAAAAAACCACCACCAACTTAACCTTAATAAACTAAAAAGGTAAACACCTAGAGCAAACATCATTAGTTCTTCAAGCTTTAAAAGAGTTTTCATGCCTTTATTAATTCAGAATTTTATATAAAATAGGTTTACTAGGACTCGCGTCATTTTCAAATGGTGCAATTTGAAGATTAAGCATATAACAACCGTCTTCAAATTTATTAGACACATAGATAAACTCGGTAATTGTAGCGTCTAAACGTAATTTACCTTTAGTATTCCAAAAGGCATTATGCGCTAATAATTCGCCTCCATCTTGCTCTTTATCTACACTCGGCAAATCTATTAATAAGTGCTTTACTCCTTTTGCTTTTAAAAATTCTGCTGCCTCTTCTAATAAATAAGTAGGATTAGTGTTAGAGTATTGTTTAGACAATTTCTCTCTTGTATTTGGCATGGTTCTAATCACAACAGCTTCTCGCTTTTTATTTCCTAAAGCAAATTGTAATTGTTTTTTAGAAATGACATAATCATCACCTAACTTTTCTGGTGCTACGGTAATCACTTCTGCTAAAAAGAAAAACTGAGTTAAATGCTTATTTATAGAATAGACTTTTTCTGTAATATGGCCAACAGTTTCCGTGTGTGTACCATGCGAATGTGGATTAAAGCTAATAGTATTAAAATTCACTACTGCTCCATTCGCTACACTGACTATTTCACCATCTATAACTTCTGGCTCAATTTTAGGAGGACCAATATACCATGCATTTACATTAGATGCGTCGCCTTTAATAGGCATTGAAATATCTAATGGTTGCAATAAATCTATTTTTAATTTTCTTGAATTGTATTGTATGGTTGCTATCAAATTTAATTAATTTTAAAAAGTTCGCTCGCAATACCATCACATAAAAATTGTCCTTTTTTTGTGACACGTAAATGCGCTTTATCAATATACAATAATTGTTGATTTATAAAAACTTCTGCTTGTTCAATTAAGTAATCTTTATAGTCTAAACCAAAGTCATTTTCTACTTTTTTAATAGAAACTCCCCAAATGGTGCGCAAACCTGTCATTACATATTCGTTGTATTGATCAGTTTCTGTTAAGGTTTCAATCTCTATTGGCAATTCATTTCGTTCAATAGATTTAATGTATTTTGAATTATTCTTTACATTCCAGCCACGTTGTTTTCCGTTAAAAGAATGTGCTGAAGGCCCAATGCCTAAATAAGATTTCCCTTGCCAATAAGCAGAATTATTTTTACTAAAATAACCATCTTTTCCGAAGTTAGACAGCTCATAATGAACAAAGGCTGAAGCTTCAAGTTTATCCTTCAGCAAATGAAAATGTTCATGTGCTTGCTCATCATTAACATCGTCTATCTCTCCTTTTTTTATGAATGATGCCAAAGCTGTTTTAGGTTCAACCGTTAACGCATAACTAGAAATATGAGACACGTTAAAACTCAGAGCCATTTCAATATTCTTTAACCATTGCTCATTTGAAGCACCTGGAATACCATAAATTAAGTCTAATGAAATATTGTTAAAATGCTTTGTGGCTTCTTCTAAACACGCTTTTGCTTCATTTGCATTGTGTGCACGATTCATAAGTTTTAAATCATCTCCAAAAAAAGATTGAATACCAATAGATAAGCGATTGATTCTACTTTTTGATAATTTGACAATTCTATCTTTAGATAAATCATCAGGATTGGCTTCTAGTGTAATTTCTGGGTCTTCAGAGACTTGATAATATTTATAAACCGCATCTATAATAAATTGCAACTCATCATTAGATAATAAACTTGGTGTTCCGCCTCCAAAATAGATGGTTTCTACTGTTGTATTTTTAAACTCTTCTTTTCTAATTTCTAACTCTTTGGTTAATGCATTAACAAGTTCATCCTTTTTCTTCAAAGAGGTTGAAAAATGAAAATCGCAATAATGACATGCCTGCTTGCAGAATGGTATATGTATGTAAATGCCTGCCATTTAGTTTTTAATATTCAATTTGATATTTATTGTTCTTCAAACAAATCATATAAAGTAGCAATTCTTAAATCGCAATACAATTTCATAAACTGATAATTCAGCATATCAAACTGACTTCCATAAATTTCTCGTCTTGTTTCCCAAGATTCATACGCTGGGAATTTTAGTTTAAACTGTTCTTCCACAAAACTTTCCCAGAGTTTCTCTGATACTTTAAAAGTTGAAATAAATGTAGAATCGTTTTGGTTAATCTTAATTAATTCTACGACTAGCGAATCTTTAATCTTTTGAGATTGATACCAATTTTGGTGCGCAATATCATTGGCTTCAACTTGTCCTTGACTAAAAACTATAAAGGATTGAAAAAAAACAAAAACTAGTAAGATATATTTCATGTATTGTTTTTTACTGAATATTGTGACTGCAAACGGTCTATTTCTTTACACGTCCTTCATTCTGCTTCACAAAAGCTGCCCAACCAGAATAACTTTGCCCAACTTCAACTCTGCCTTCATTATAAAAATGACAAACTGCAGCTGCTAATCCATCCATAGAATCTAGATTTTTAGGAATTGTTTTAAGACCTAACATGCTTTGTAACATTTTAGCGACTTGCTCCTTGCTGGCATTTCCGTTTCCGGTAATTGCCATTTTAATTTTTTTAGGTGCATATTCTGTAATAGGAACTTCGCGAGACAAACCTGCTGCCATCGCAACACCTTGCGCTCTTCCTAACTTAAGCATACTTTGTACGTTTTTCCCAAAAAATGGTGCTTCAATCGCAATTTCATCTGGATTATAAGTATCAATAAGCTCTACAGTACGCTCAAAAATCAGTTTCAGTTTTAAATAATGATCATCGTATTTTTTTAGCATAAGCTCATTGAGCTGCAAAAACTCCATCTTTTTACCCACAACTTTTATGAGTCCAAAGCCCATAATCGTTGTTCCTGGATCAATACCTAAAATAATTTTTTCCTTACTCATGTATACTATTGGTTAATCGCAAAATTGACAACCGCTTAGTGAAACTGCCAAACCAAAGGTAAGGTTAAAAACACTACCATTAAAAGCGCCTAAACCTGTTAGAGCAGGATTATAATTATCTAAAGACGTTACACCATATATATAAGCAACATCTGTAAAAACAGATACTTTTTCGTTAATAGCATAATGAACTTCTAAGCCAGCAAGTAGATTTAAAAACGTTTGTTTATTATCTCTTAAAGTGCCTAAGGGTTTAGCGAAAGTAATTCCTGGTCCTGCGTGTAATACAGTACGAAATCGTGTTGGCAAAAAACCAATATAATTAGATGGATCAAACACAAATTGTGCGTTGATTCTAGAATAATTAATTTTAAATTCTGGTGTGTCTTTATGGTTTTTAAAACGATTAAATCCGAAATCTAATTTTACGCCATATTGTGTTTTAAACATGTGTTGAATCCCTAGATTTATCGTCGGAAAATTTACAGATTGCGCATAAGAACCTGTTACAAATCCATCTGTTGTTGGGTAATTAACACCAACCGCAAAAAGTGCTTTCCACTTTGCAGTATCTCTTAATTGCGCCTCACTATTAAACGTTATAAAAACGATGATAAAAAAGAAAAGGTATTGTTTAAAATTGTATCTCATCTCTAAGTTTTTGATTTTATTTGCAGTATGACCGTTAATATGCATTACAAAACTAAACAATTCTTCTTTGTACTTATTAAGTTGAGCATTGTAGTTGGTGCATTTTATTTTATTTATTCTAAAATTATTGAAAACGAAAATTTAAAATTTATCGATTTTGTTTCATTTTTAAAGAAAAACAGCAAGTTTTCAGTAAAAACTATTCTTTTTTTAGTCTTTTTAAGCCTTTTTAATTGGTTTTTCGAAATTTTAAAATGGCTACAATTAGTTAAAATAATTAAACCTATTTCCATTAAATCTGCTTTAACCCAAAGTTTAGCTGCACTCACAACTTCCTTAATTACACCAAACCGAATTGGTGATTATGGCGCAAAAGCGATGTATTACATAAAGTCATTGAGACCCAAAATTGTAATGCTTAACCTACTTGGTAATTTTGCTCAAATGGCAATTACCACACTTCTTGGTTGTATTGGTTTTATTCTATTTACAAAACGTTATAGCATTGAAATCAATTATTACAAACTATCACGAATTGCATTGGTTATTTTAATCATTGGCCTGTTTGTACTATTTGGCATGAAACAAAAACGATATAAAATAAAAGGGTTTTCAATTTCTGCTATCCTTAATTTTATAAAATCGATTCCTTTAAAAACGCATTGTATCACTATATTATTGTCTCTTATTCGCTATGCTATTTTTTCATTTCAATTTTATTATCTCTTAAAAATTTTTGGAGTGGATATCAATTACAGCAATGCCATGGTGGTTATTACAAGTATGTATTTATTGGCTTCAATAATCCCAACCATTGCCATTTTTGACGTGGTTGTAAAAGGTAGTATTGCTGTATACTTATTTGGGTTTCTTGGCGTAGATGAATTAACCATTTTATCTATTACAACGTTAATGTGGTTACTCAATTTTGTAATCCCAAGTCTTATTGGTAGTTATTTTGTCCTTAATTTTAAACTTCCTAAACCAATTACGCAATGCTAACAGTAATCATTATTTGTTTCATTCTTATTTACTTATTAGTTATAGGCTTATTGGTTTACGGATTTGACAAAGTAGAAGAATTTAAGCTTCAAGATTTACCAGCTAAGACTAAATTTTCTGTGATTATTCCATTCAGAAACGAGGCAGGCAATCTTCCGAAGTTATTAAACGCTATGGCTAAGTTGAATTATCCTAAATCCCTATTTGAAGTGATTTTAGTAAATGATGACTCTAACGACGATTCGGTTGCAGTAATAGAAAACACTCTAAATTCTATAGCTTTAAAAAAGAGATTCACTAGAAATAAAAACATTAAGATTATTGACAATCAAAGAATTTCAGATTCACCAAAAAAAGATGCGATTACTTCAGCTATAAAAGTGTCTAAATATAATTGGATTGTGACAACTGACGCAGATTGCATTTCACCAAAATATTGGCTAGATTGTTTTGACGAACAAATACAAATCAGTTCAACCAACTGTATTGTTGCTCCTGTTACTTATCATGGTAAAACTTCATTTTTTAACAGATTTCAAACTTTAGATTTTTTGAGCTTACAAGGTGCAACTATTGGTAGTTTTGGTATTAAAAAACCAATACTATGCAATGGCGCAAATTTCGCTTATCTAAAATCAGAATTTAATGCCCTAGATGGTTTTAAAGGTAACGACACTATTGCAAGCGGTGACGATGTTTTTCTACTTGATAAATTCTTAAAAAAGGATGCATCAAAAGTTCGTTATTTAAAATCTAAACAAGTTATTGTAACCACCAATCCTGCGGAAAATTTTAAATCACTTATTCATCAACGCATACGTTGGGCTTCAAAAACAAGTCAATTAAATAATTGGTTCACAAAATTTATTGGCTTAGTTGTTATACTTGGCAACTTTGTTTGTGTGGCATTTATTCCTGCAATTATATTGAATCTGATTGCTGTTAAAATCGCTATTGCTTTATTCATTATAAAGTTTTGTATCGATTTCTTACTACTTTTTAAAGCTTCTCGATTCTTTAAACAGGAAACTTATCTGCTTTCCTTTATCATATCGAGTTTCCTTTATCCTGTCTTTAATATTGGTGTTTTCATCCTATCTTTCTTTAAATCATACCGTTGGAAAGGTAGAACATCGAAGAAATAACGTAATACTAAATATTTATAATAGTTTTACTGTAACCAAATCCTAACGTTGCATGAAAAATTTATACTTATTTATTTTACTGTGTTTAGCATTTCAGATTAATTACAGTCAAGAGAACTATACTATTAACGGAGAAAAACTTGAACTTACAACTGAAGTTGAAGGTGAATTAGATTTACTTTGGACCGTTAATGAAGGTGAATTTAGATATTTTGTGAAGTCTAATAATAACACCATTACAGAACTAAAAAACTCTAGAGATGAAAATAAAAACTACCTTGAAGAGTATAAAACTACACTAAAAGAATTGACTAATGGAAAGGCAACGGAATCTTTAAAATTTAGATTATACGACCTAAAATCTTATGTTGATGCTTACAATATATCTAACAACAGAGGTTACGCAAGTGCCATAAAAAAATCTAAAGTCGGATTTCGTTTGGGTCTATTTGGTGGTTTAACAAACAGTCCATTTGTAGAAAATCCGGAAAATTTAAAAGTACTTCTTATTGGTGGCGAAATTGAAATTTTTGAAGCTGACTCCTTACCTCGTCATTCTGGATTTTTACAAGGTAGACATACATTTGATGCCGAAGATTTTAATTACACTACTAATGAAATTGCTTTAGGTTATCGTTATAGAATTATTAATAAATCGTCCTTTTCTATTTACGGTCAGGTAAAACTAGCAGCTGTAAATATTTCTGCCTCAAATTTTGAAGATTCTAACGGAGAAAAATTTCACAAAAAAGGCACATCGTTTGATGCACCTTTTATTTTTGGAATTGGTACTGACATAAAAATTGGAAAAAATGGTTATATTACTCTAGTTTACGGCGAATTATTTGCTTTGTTTATAGATAATCAAGGTAATTTTTCAACTGATTTCTCTGTTGGCTACAAGTTTAATTTATAACACGTGCCATATATTGTTGCAACACAACTTCTAAATTCTTTTAATGTCCTTACGAAATTTCAAAACTTCTAATCCCGTTTTTAATGGTTATTTCTGGGATGACAGAAAATCGAGTTTAAAAAAAATGACCGTAACTGGCATTTTTTTTAAATCTCTTTTTGGAATTATTATCATTGCAACCATCACTTCTTATTTATGGAAACTAAGTGAAACAGGCATATCCATGCAATGGTTTACTTTAGGTGGTATGTTAGCTGCTGCAGTTGTAAGCATATTGATTTCTATTAGACAGCATTGGTCTACTTTTTTAGTACCACTTTATATGATTGCAAAAGGCTTCTTTTTAGGTGGCTTTTCGGCGTATGCACATCGTCATTATCCGGAGTTGCCTTACCAAGCCATTGGCGTTACCATCGTTACCTTTTTTGTAATGTTGTTCTTATATCAATTTCGAATTATTGTAGTAACAAAAAAATTACGAAGTGTCGTCATCACTGCAACCGTAAGTATTATGGTCGTTTATCTCATATCTTGGATTTTGAGTTTTTTCGGTATCAAAAATTACATTTGGGGAAACTCTTGGTTTGCCATTGCCTTTAATGTTTTAGCCGCAGTTGTGGCTTCTTTTGCCTTGTTATTAGACTTTGATTATATTGAACGTTATAAAAACAGAGCTCCAAAATACAAGGAATGGATTGCAACTTGGGGACTTTTAGCAACGCTTATTTGGTTATATGTTGAAGTGTTACGCTTAATGCAAAAGTTTGCTTTCCGGTTTTAGAAAATATGACACGCATTACAGATCAATACACAAAAACAAATTGTAAAACTATTTAATTAATTTGAACAATTACTGGCAACTCAAAAGCTGTAGTGACTTGTTGCCCTCTTTTTATAGCAGGAAATATTTTAGGAACACTCTTTAAGCTCTGACGCAAAAGACTATCTATTTCAGGAATTTCTTTGATGGTTTCTGGATGAATCTTCATTGACTCTACTGTTAACAGTCCTTGCTTATCAATAATAATACTCAACTTTATTGTATCGAAAACATCATTGGTTACAATAATTTTTTGTTGAGCTAAGTACGCATTAACATTTGTAATTAATGTGTTTTGAAAACAAGCTTTACTTTCTTCTTTTGCCGTTAAGGTTTCGCAACTTGTAAAGGTAGGATAGGTATCTACTTCATTCCAATTAAAAGTCTGTAGCTCTTCCTCAAGTAAATCTTCAGGAGTGACTTTCTTCTTTTCAAAATAATTGCAAGATGTTGCAAAAAGCAAGATTAAAAGACAAACAATTCGGTTCATTTATAGAATTCTGAAAGCGAAAAGTACGAATATTTATTGAAAAAGAAGATAGAACGCTTCGCTTTTAGAATCAATAACTTAGACAGCTAAGCCTATCGGATTTAGCCAATGACCTATTATTTTTTTTCTAAGAATTTTTCCTCCTTTAATTCTTTCAATCGTTTTTGTGCAAAGGTTATAAAATAGCTTTTCTCATGCTTTTCAATAAACTGCTCATACAACGTAATTTTACTGTCTAAATCACCATAATATTCATCTTTTGTTCTCAATAAAAAGAACTCAGACATCATATTAGTTGGGTCTTCTTTCAACGATTTTTTGAAAGCTTTAATAGCATCTTCATATTTTTTTTGTCGATTTAAAATTGTACCTAAATATTGATATTCTTCTGAAAGTGATTGGTCCTGTATAAATAATGCTTGTTTAACATAATCCTCCGCTTTTTCAAAATTATTTAAACTCACATAATAAGTTCCTATAACATACATGGCATTGGCATCATAAGGATTATAATTTAATGCTTGCTTTCTGTGATAAATAGCATCCTCATAATCTGAATTTTGAGCGTAGCTTAGACTTATTTTTTCGTGTATAAACTCCGATTTCTCTCCAAGCGCAAGTAATTTTTTAAACCAAACAATAGCATGCGTATAAAACTCTTGATGATAATAGGTCTGGGCTTTTAAACTGATGAGCTCTACATTATTCTCATAACTTTCTAAGCCTGTATCTATAATGCGATGTGCATCTAAAAAGTTTCGTTTTATTAATTGCTGCTTCGCTATTTTAAAAATTGCTTTTTGATGTGTCTTATCTAAACTATAGGTTTTATTAAACTGTAATATTGCTAACGTATCCTTCTGTTTTTCTAAAACCAATCCCAACTGATAATAATAATTGGGATTTAAACTATCTAACTCAATGAGACTTGAAAATAACTGATTTGCCTTCTCATATTTTTTGGTTCTAGTTAAAAGTTTAGCATATTCATATTGCACTAAAAGATTATCTTCATTTGCCGTTTTGGCGAGTTCATAAAACGTTAAGGCTTTATCATAATTACCAATAGCCATATAACTTTTAGCGATGTCATCGTAAACATCATCTAAGTTTTTAACTGACTTATAGGTTTCAATAGCTTTAGTAAACTTACCATTAGCATAGTAATCATCTGCTTTTTGTTTAAGATCCTGAGCAGATACATCAAAACTAAAAATGAAATAAAACCAGCACAACAAATATTTCATAAACAACTATAATTAGTTCTTTTTATTATCTACAATTTCGATTACAATTGGCAAAGAATAACCAACATCTACAGCTTCACCTTTGCTCTTAGCAGGTGTAAATTGCGGTAGTAATTCCACCACTCTTTTAGCTTCTTCATCTAATACAGGAAATTTACTTTTTGTTTTAACACTTGTAACATTGCCTAATTTATCTATTGTAAAATGTGCATAAATTCGTTTTTTACCAGCTGGAAGATTTCTAAAACTATCAGAATTCATATTAAAATTTCTTACAATAAATTTATTGATGGCATTAACTGTGCACTCTCTTTGTTCCGCACCATCCGATACCGAATTACAATCTGGATAAACTGGCGGAACTTCTACCTTGTTAAATGGAATATCAATGATTTTTGTTTCTTTATCTTTTAAAGCATCTATCTGCTTATTTAACTGCACAACCACTGGATTTTCCTCACTAGAATTCTTTAAAATACGATCACGCTGCGCAACGAGTTCTTTATATGATATCCTTTCTTGTGTGTTATTGTCGCCTTTTACTTCAAAAACAATAGGAATTGAAAATGGTACCACAACCGTCTTTCCTTTTTGTTTCCCAGGAATAAATTGTGGTAAAGTAGCAACTACGCGTTTTGCTTCCACCTCTAATGCCTCACTTGGACCTCTAGCAAGTATATTGGTAACGTTACCTTTTTTATCAATTTTAAACTGTACAAAAACGCGTTTTTTCCCTGGAGATAAACTATCTGCAACACTAGTATTAAAATTTTTACCAATGTGTTTATTGACAAATGCATTCATGCAATTTTTTCGAGCTTCGTTACTTTCTAAATCTTTACAATCAAAAGTGGTAGGTGTTTCATCTACTACTGCAAATGGAACTTCTATTGTTTCTACGTCTTCTTTAATAATTTCAACACCATCTTTAGAAATAAAAGATTCTGTCATAGATAAAGACAACCCATCAGTAACTACTATTTTGGTAAAAAAATCATCCTTCTCTAGCTGTTTTAATAAAGCATTAAAGCGCTTTTCTTCATCAACTGTCAAACTTCCCAAATCTTCTACAAATAGTTTTAAAACACCATCTTGTGTATCTAATTCCCATCGTTCCTTTTCCTCTTTGGTGTTTTTAAAAGCTCTAAACTCTTCATAACTTTTAAATTTATCCATTCGCAAGCCTTTAGCTCTATCTACATCCAGTTGTGTCAATGTGCCTTCTTCAGATTTTCTTTTAATAATTCCATCAGAAATATATTGCATATAGGCTTTAAACTTTAAATATTCTGTTTTGGAAGGAATATACCTTTCCGATTGATTATCACCTATTCCAGCATATTTAGAAATTTCAAAAAAATCATCTCCATTTTTCTCCATTTCAAGTATTTCCATGTAATACTTTTTTATAAGCTCTTCTTCCGTCAACTCTTGCTCAACTGATTTTTCTTGTTTAATTTTTTCCTGCGCTCTAACTTCTGTAGATGTATAAATTAACATCCCAAATACCAAAGGTATCAGCAAGGCATATTTAATGAGATTAAGCTGTTTAGATTTCGATTTTTGTAACATGGCGATTCGTTTTTTGATTAATGATTTATTGAAAAAAGTATTGGTAAAAGAGACCTGATTAACGTCTAAAATTTGGTTGAGTAGACTTGTGTAATATTCCGATTTCCCACTTTCTTTAATGGCTTTGGCATCTGCAATATATTCGTGTAACTCTTTAATTCTATTTTGATAGATGTATACTAACGGATTAAACCAAAATACTATTCTGAGCAGTTCAAAAAACAATAGATCTACGGTGTGATATTCTCTAATATGAACCATCTCGTGTTCATAAATAGTTGGTTTTTCAGTTTCAGAAATGCGTTCACCTAAAAATATGGTGTTGAAGAACGAAAAGGCTGCACTACTCTTAATTAAATTCACAATAAGTACATTCCCTTGCCAACGCTTTGGGTTTTTATATTTTAACCAATATAACTTTGTAATTTTCACTAAAAATATTAATGATGCAATTACAATACCTACAATTGCTACAACCTGCCAAATTGGTTGTTGTGGTTGTTCTATAATAATACCTGCTTGCTCTGCAATTTTAATATCGTAAAATGTTGGTGTTTTTGCACTAATAAATACTTCTGGCAAATGAATTACCACATCTTTAGTTGTCATAGTTTTTAACTCTGAAAATTTTATAAAGGGTAAAATTAATGACAGAATAGACGTAACAATTAAATAAGCTCTATTGTAATTGAAGAACGTTTCACGTTTAAGAAACAAATCGTAAACCATTAAAAACAAAGCCTGAAACGCTATAATTTGAAGAATAGAATACAACATAATTACTTATTTTTATTAATTTCATCTATTAATATCTCAATGTCTTTTACATCGACATCATTCTTTTGTACAAAGAACGACACCATGCTTTTAAAAGACCCTTGAAAGTAATTATCAACCAATTTATTAATGGACTGATTACTATAAAACTCTTTAGCTACTATTGGAAAATAGACATGGCCTTTACCTTGTTTTTCGTAATCAACAAAACCTTTACTTTCTAAAATCCTTACAATTGTAGAAACCGTATTGTATGCTGGCTTTGGTTCTGGCAGAATATCTATAATTGATTTAACATTGGCCATTTGCAATTGCCATAGGGCTTGCATTATTTCCTCTTCTGCTTTTGTTAACTGTTTCATAGAACTAAGTTTTTAGTTTAAAACTGTAAATATAACTAAATATTTAGTTTCAACTAATTTTTTAGTTCAAAAATGTAACTTTGGTCTGCTTATTGCGTCTTACCTATTAAATATAATTTATTAATATGGAAATTTTTTTGGTGCTCGTAGCACTACTTTTAATGGTTTTAGGAATTGTTGGTAGCTTTCTGCCTATTTTACCCGGACCACTCACCAGTTGGGCAGGACTTTTAGTGCTTCATTTTTCAGATGGTGTAGAGATTAGTCAGGCGTTTTTAATCGCTACTCTTGTTTTTGCCATTTTTATTTATGTCTTAGACTATATAATACCTGCAATTGGGACTAAACGTTTTGGTGGCAGTAAAGCCGGAATGATTGGCACAACATTTGGGTTACTTATTGGACTCTTCTCTCCTATTCCTTTCGGAATAATTATTGGCCCCTTTATTGGTGCATTAATTGGAGAAATGATTCATAGAAACGATATAGACAAGGCATTGAAAGCCGCTTTTGGGTCGTTTATAGGTTTTGTTGCTTCTACTTTTATGAAATTTATTGTTGCTATAGTTTATTTTGGCTTCTTCATTGTAAAACTATCTGAGCATAATACGAGTTGGTATTAGAACGCCTGGGCATATTTAAAATAAAAAACCTAGTTACATTACTGTAACTAGGTTTAATCTTCTTGCTATTAATTCAACAATTACTTAATGAGGGATTAATTAATTCTTGTTGATGGTGTAAATATATGTAAGTGAACTATTCTTTTGCTGTGGTAAAACCGTAGACTTGATGTGGTAAAACCGTACTTTCCTTATTTTACAGTACACTCAAGCCTATAAAAAGACCTAAAAAATCGTGTATTTCTATAAAACTACTTATAAATAGCCCTTTTCTCGAGCTTCTTTTAGTAAAGACTCATCTTTTCCATCCTCTACAGCAAACAATAATTTTAAGTGTTTTTTTCGTTTTTCGATAGCACTTTTTGAAATGCTAACATATTCAGATAAATTTTTTGTTTTAATACCTTGAGATAGTAAATGCAGAATTTTTCGGTTAATATCATCTATATATATATCACTCGAAATTGTTTTCTTTAAGTAATTATTAACCGTAGAGCTATAATAAGGTGGTGATTTTAATATTTGTTGAAAACCATCGGCTAACTCCATTGATGTTAAGTCACTCTTAATAAGAAAACCATCTGGATCTATTTCCTTAATTATATTATGAATTCTATAAGTTTCGTTAAACATTGTAAGAATCACAATTTTTGCTCTCGGCATTAATTTTTTAGCTAACAGTGCTAAATCTTCGCCAGAAGCATATTTACCATCTTCAGAACCAGGTAAGCTAATATCAAAAAAACACACATTATAAGGATATTTTTTTGATGCACGTTCTATCATTATAACGGCTTCATCACAATTATTAGCAGTTTCAATATGAAGCGTTTGATCTTCTTGTTTTGTTGCCATTAATACATTTTGATAGCCCTCAATAATAATTGGGTGGTCATCTACCATTAAAATGTTGATGTGATTCATGCAGTTTTATTTTTTGGTTTTTGGTTGTAACATGCTGTTCGCTTACTAATTTTAATTTATTAAAAATAACTAAGCGATTGGATCATGCCTTTTTATCTAAATAGGGAATTTTAACTTTCACTGTTGTACCATTACCAGATAGGGATGTCCAAGTAATTTCTCCTTCAAAATCATCCACACGAGACTTCATGTTTTTTAACCCGATGCCTTTTTTACTCTTAGATGTATCAAAGCCATCACCATCATCAATGATATCCAAGCAAATTAAGTCTTTTTCTAAAGAAATGCTAATTTTTATACTATTTGCATTGGCATGCTTGTAGATATTTTGCATTGACTCTTGGATGATTCTGTAAATATTAATTTTGGTTTTATTCGCTACAAAATCCCAATTAATATCATCCGAAGAGTTGAACTCATACTCTAACTTATATGCTATTGTTTGAGTCTCAATAAGTTCAGACACAATATCTATAAAACCAGAACCAGAGACAAAATCGGTGTTTAACTCGTGTGATATCTTTCGAATTTCTTGCTCAATGGTTTGCAGCTGACTGATGTACTTAGCACGTGACATCATTGCTTCTTTACCTTCATTAAAATTAATACTATCTAGACTTAATCTTACACCAAAAAGACCACCTAAAACACCATCATGTAATTCTTTAGAAATTCTTATTTTTTCTTTTGCTCTTGCCTCATCTACTTTATCTTGTTGACCCAACATTAAATTATAAATATCTTCATTTGCTTTCTGTTGCACTTGTATCAACTTTAATTTTCTATTTTTTGCGCGTTGGGAAATAAACAAATAGGTTAAGATGGCTGTAAATAAGAGTCCGATGGATATAAATAGAAGATAAACGTTTTCTTTAGAAATTTGTTTGTTTTCAGCTTCTAGTT
>TARA_R110002033_G_scaffold94380_1_pt1 | contig 15831 bp, 13 predicted proteins | sample TARA_R110002033 | Tara Oceans TARA_R110002033 (sample SAMEA4397051) | marine metagenome | biome: Polar Biome; feature: [SRF] surface water layer (ENVO:00010504); material: water (ENVO:00002006), including particulate matter (ENVO:01000060) such as... | depth 5 m
CAGAACGCATGTCTATAGACTCCAATGGTAATATCCTAAGTCAGTTCGGGTCAGCCGTTGGATATGGACAAACTAGCGGTAGTGGTGGTATGTGCTACAGAAACGAGTATGGCTCCGCAGGTGGCGCATTAATCGTAACGAACGATGCCGATACAGGCTGGTCTAGTATGTATCTTAACAAGTTTGATTGGTCATCAGGTAAAGACGATAGGATGATGCAATTTTCTATAAACGGAAACGGTGTTGGCTATATCAGAAGCACCTCCTCTGGAACGTCTTTTGTCACCTCCTCAGACTACCGCCTAAAAGAAAACGTAGTGCCAATGATAGGCTCTATTGATCGTGTTAAGGCTCTTAAACCTAGTCGCTTCAACTTCATTGTAGATGCAGATAAAACTGTTGATGGCTTCCTTGCACACGAAGCACAAGAAGTTGTTCCTGAGTGTGTCACAGGAACAAAAGACGCAATGAAAGACGAAGAGTACGAAGTCACTGCGGCAGTCTACGAAGTCAGAGATGAAGATGACAACGTCACTACCGAAGCTGCTGAAGCCGTCATGGGTACTCGCAGCGTCCCAGATATGCAAGGTATAGATCAATCTAAACTTGTACCACTCTTAGTTGCGGCACTTCAAGAAGCTATCGCACGAATTGAAATACTGGAAGGAGAATAGAATGTCACTCGTAGAAATCGTAGCAACAATCAGCACACTGTCCGTCATCGCATCCGCAATTTGTGCGGCAACGCCAACGCCGAAAGACGATCTCTTTTTCGCCAAATACATCTATCCATTTGTCGAAATACTGGCAGTAAATGTGGGTCGGGCAAAAGAATAAATGATTCTGGCCTTTATGTTGGTTGTTACCGTAAATGGTGACATAGACCCGAAAGCCACTTCATATTGGTTAGCTTAACCCGATGTCGATACTTTGCTGAACAACTTACTGTGCAAGGAACTCACCGAAAATACCACACGCCTGTAATGGCTTATTGCGTCCCAAAATATGTAAATCCCAAAAAGGTGGCCGTACATGATTGATCCAGTCACCGCTGTAATGGCGGCAACCAAAGCATTTAATATGGTCAAGAAAATGGTTGCGGCTGGTCGAGAAATCGATGACACCTTGGGACAGATTGGTGCTTGGTACGGGGCGGTGTCTGATTTTAATGAGGCCAAAAAACAGGCTGAGAATCCACCCCTTTTTAGAAGGTTGGTATCTGCTCAGTCTGTAGAACAAGAAGCCATGAATGTCTACATTCAGAACAAGAAGATCGCATTCCAAGAAAATGAGTTGCGTGTTTTGCTAATGTACACTTATGGGCAGACAGGCTACACCGAGTTAGTTCAGCTAAGACGAAAGATCAAAGAGCAGAGAGAAGCGACGATTTACGCGCAAGCGAGACGAAGAAAGGCGTTTGTCTGGAACACTTTAACAATATCTGCTATCGGCACTATCGGCTATTTCATATACTACATTTTTAAGTTAATTATTAATCAGGCCTCTGCGTAGAGGTTATAAAAGCACACGGAGGATTGACGCAACGGATGAGTGCGTATGGGTATTTTAAGTCAAATTCTGGGAAGTGGAGACGTAATCAGCAAGGGTCTTGGATTGATAGATTCTTTCCATACATCTGATACTGAAATGATCGAGGCTAAGACAAAAGCAAAAACTGATTTGCTGGCCAGTTACGCCCCATTCAAAATTGCGCAAAGATATCTGGCATTAATATTTGGGCTAACATTTGTTTTCAGCTACGGCATGGTTTTGGTAATGTTTTTTCTGGATCGCGATCTTACTCAGGTTCAAACGATCATAACCTCTTTTAAAATTGACTGGATCATGCTCACAATAGTGGGTTTTTATTTTGGCGGCGGTGCCTTTGAAGGGCTTGCAGAGAAAAAGGCTGGAGTAAAAAAATGACAGGTTTTAGTCTCAAGCAATTTAGTGGCACAGCCCCAAAAGTATATCCACGATTACTGCCTCAAGATATGTCTACCGTTGCGCAAAATGTCAGGTTAGACTCTGGCAGGATAGAGCCGTGGAAAGGTAACGCTGCATACACTATCACGCCAGTTGCGTCTTACTCGATTTCGGCAGCGACAAAGTCTTTATTTAGGTACAGCAGCTCGATCTGGATAGGCTCAAATACAGAGCTGGATATCGTCCGCTCTCCCATCGCTGAAGATCCTTTTGAAAGAATTTACGTATCGGGTAACAGCTATCCTCAGATGACTTCCGCGCAGGTGGTAGGAAATGGCACATACTATAGACTTGGTCTGCCTGATCCCGTGGGCATTAATTCCGTTTCTCTATCTCCGGCTACCTCGGCTAATGCAACGACCGAAGTCGCCAAAACGCAGTCATATATTTATACGTATGTGTCGGCCTATGGTGAAGAAGGCCCGCCAAATGTGCCACAGGTTTCTAACCTAATTGAGATTAGGACTGATCAGACGGCAACAGTCAGCTTTACGGCTTTCGCAGGCGGGAACTACAATTTAGCAAAGCGAAGAATCTATAGAACCGACACATCTGGAACGTATCGGTTTTGTGGAGAAGTGGCGATGAATGTTCTGACCTTTGTTGATTCGGTCGCGGAGGCACAGCTTGGCGAAGCAATACCAACGGCAAGTTTTATAGCCCCACCGGATGAGGTTTCCGCTGATCATGTTGATGGGCCTTTGAAGGGTCTTGTCTCGATGCCTAACGGTATCCTTGCCGGATTTGCAGGGCAGACGGTATGCTTCTCCGAGGCTTTCCAGCCGCATGCATTCCCAGATGGCTACAAGCTGACGATGAAGAGTGACATTGTTGCGATAGCGCCACTGACCTCAGGGTTGCTAGTGCTGACAAAAGAAAAGCCTGCGGTGGTTCAGGGCTTAGATCCCTCATCAATGGCTATGCAAGAAATCGATAGCACCCTATCATGCTCAAGCAAAAGAAGCGTAGTGGACATGGGTGAGTATGTCATTTACTCATCGCCGGACGGTCTAGTCATAGGCTCTGACAGCGGGCTTCAACTCGCAACGCAAGATCTATTAAGCCGAGAACAGTGGCAGGCTTTTGTCCCTTCATCAATAATTGGGTTTTATTACGAAGGCCTTTATGTCGGATTTTATTCTACCGGCTCTGAGAACAAAGGTTTCATCTTTGATCCTCGCGGAGGCAAGAACGGATTTTCTACACTAGACTTTCATGCTACCGCCGGATACAACGATCTAGAAAATGATGAGCTGTACTTAGTGGTAGGCGGATCTGTAGTTAAGTTCGCCTCTGGAGCTTCTCTAAATTATATTTGGCGCACAAAAAAATTCCATACCCCAAGGCCGATCAATCCCGCTATAGCTAAGGTAGATTGTGACAGCTACTCGCCAAACCCTGTAATGAAGTTGTACGCAGACGGTGTCCTGAAGCATACCCAAACTGTTACTAATAGTGACATATTTAGACTGCCCAGCGGCTACAAGGCGCAGGAGTTTGAGGTAGAGATAACGGGCAGCGTGGCAGTCAATGAGCTGTGCGTATATGAAGCGCAGGAGGAGATAGGTGTCTGACTTTAAAGACAACGCGCCAGTTCCGGTTGGTTGGGCGGGGCAAGACAAACGGTTCGCTTACTCTCTTAAAGAAAACGTAGACGTTCTTACTGGCAATAGAGGTGATCCACTCGATAGAGCTGTAACGGTAAGAGACCTACTTGACGCGGGCATTATTAAGCTCGCAAGGGGCAGTAATCTCTTTGGCAATAATGGCTTCGAGATTGACCCGACCATACTATTTCCAACCCTTGCAGTTCCTCCCGCGCCAACCAATCTTCAAGCTGCCGGAGCCTTCCAGAACATCTTGCTTGAGTGGGACTTGCAGTTCTATATCGGCCATGCTGGCGTAGAAATCTGGAGGCACACCTCAGACAGCCTTGCTGGTGCCACGCTTGTCGGAACGATGACGGGGATGGCTGGCGTATATGTCGATGCCGTGGGGTCGGGCAAAAGCTTTTACTACTGGGTTCGCGCTGTCAACAGAAACAGCGTTTATGGCCCATACAACTCTTCGTCAGGAACGCTCGGAGAAACGGCGATTGATGTAGCTTATATGCTGACACTACTCAGCGGAGCAGTGACTTCTTCGCAGTTAGCGGCTGACCTTTCTGCGCCTATCGCTAAGATACCGGCTCTTGAGTCATTTACGGGTTATGCGTCAGGTTATTCTGGCGGCAGCCTTTTGACGCGAATGGGGGCCACGGAAACTAAAGCTAACGCTGCGGCAACGTCTGCACAGCTATCGTCGGAATCTACAACTAGAGCCAATGCTGATAGCGCATTATCGTCTACGGTTTCAACTCTATCGTCTACGGTAGGTTCAAATACTTCAGCGATATCAACCGAGTCTACAGCCAGAGCCAATGCTGATTCCGCACTGTCTAGCACTGTTACGTCTCTCAGCAGCACGGTAGGAGGCAATACCTCCTCGATATCCACACAGGTCACGACCACGAACGGATTAAAGGCCCAGTATACGGTCAAGTTAGATGTCAACGGTGCAGTTGCGGGATTTGGTTTAGCCAGCACAACCAGCGCTGCCGGAAATATTACGTCAGAGTTTATTGTCAATGCTGACCGCTTTGCGATCATGAGGGGCGGATCTAATGCCACTGCGGCCACCGTGCCATTTATTGTTCAGGCCAGTGCCACCACCCTTAACGGGGTTGCTGTTCCGGCTGGCGTTTATATGGCTGATGCTTTTATCAAGAATGGTTCTATTGCAAACGCCAAAATTGGTAACGCCGCAATCGATAATGCAAAGATTGCAAATCTAAGTGCAGCAAAAATAAATACCGGCACCTTAAATGCATCCCTAGTTACTATCTCTGGAGTATCCCCTAGCCTTAACATCCGGAGTGCCGATACAGGTGCGCGAATGCAGATACAAGGCTCAAGAGTGAGGGTCTATGACTCAGGTGGAAACTTGCGCGTTAAGTTAGGAAACCTTTCTTAATGGCTTATGGTTTACAGGTCTTTAATGCTGCGGGACGGCTGATTGTTGACTACTCTGACAGGCTCGTTCGATTTGTTTCATATGGCACTATCACCGCAAACTCTAGCGGTTACGCCAATGTTTCGGTATCAGGGATGGCAAACAATGATACTTGGGGTGTGGCCCTTGGAGAGCTTCCCTTTATTTTTCAATACAACAATCCTCCAAATGTGTCATTTGTCAAACAGTCAGGCAACTTACGAATCAACGCTCCGGCTGGATCAACGGTTGATTACTATGTGTTCAGGAGTTAACGGTGGCCTACGGACTACAGGTTTATAATGCTGACGGCAGAGTACAAGTAGACACTACGGAGATAGCGCCGAACGCTTATATAACCAATATTGCGGCACACGCTTCAAGTGGCATGCAGTTCCCTCCAGCCAGCACTATCGCTGGGGATCTTATTGTTGCAAGGCCTGCGAATACACCGCAGTCAGGAACCACGATTATATCAAGGGGTCAGCCTCAAGGTGGTGTGGATTACTTCTGGGGAGCCAGTCAGTACCCCTCTTATTTTCCACCAAACACGGCTGGGATTATTACTGCGGTCATGAGAACACAGGCTGGAATAGCTGCCCCGACAAGCGGTGAATACGGTATGGATGTCTACTCCACAAACGGGTCAACAGTCTTATTTTCTGCCACGCGATCTACCAGTGTCAGAGTACTTGCACAAGGATTGCTGGGGCCGAATAGCAGCTATACGTACACCCCATCAGCCAGCCTTGATTTTCAACGAATTTATGCCGTGGTCAATAGCTCAATGGTATTTTCACAACCGCAGTCATTTGTATTTCCGAGCTGGGTTATTAATTTGTGTTACATCTTTAGTCCCTACGCACAAACAAAGACTATTGAGGTTGTCAACAAGGTGTACTCAAGCGGATATCCTGTATCAAATTATAGCGGACAGCTCCCATACATGCTCATTTACGATAATAATTAGGATAATTCAATGGCGGTACAATATGCGCTAGTCGCAAACAACGGAGAAGTACAACATGTCGTGTCGAGTGGCGCGGACAATGACTATGTCGATGGTCAGACTTATGATGAATTAATCGCGGTACAAGTGGCATCGGATACTGATATCCATACGCTGATCCAAAGCCAATATCGACATAACGGCCAGTGGCACACTCGCGAGGCAAGGACAACCCAATGGCAGGATTGGATTGACTACGCATGGGTATTTAATTCCGAAAGATTTTGGATTCATGTTCGTCAAGAACGAGACCTAAAGTTAGCCCAATCGGACTGGACTCAACTCGCAGATGTTGTATTTAATGCAGGTGTAAAAACCGCTTGGGTTACGTACAGAACGGCGCTTAGAAATGTTCCGGCCACTAACTCAGAGGTCACCGATATTGCAGATATCGTCTGGCCTGTAAGCCCCTGATATAATTATGATTTAGTTGAGCATTTAAGTATATTTAACACGTTAATTCTTTGTTAATTAGCTTGATTTTCACGTATGATATAGGTATACGGGTATCTGCACTCTCTTGCAGACCCACCTCCGGCAGGTCACTCGCTTCTACGCGAATATAGCCTCCACACAAAAAATTAAAAAGGTAGTTTATTTGTCTTATTCAGTGAGGATTCCCTCGCTCGAAGACTTTGATCAGATCAATGCTTTGGGCGTGTGGTTTCAGCAGAATAGTAGTTTCTCTAAATGCGGATGGTCAGTGAAAAAGTCACTGCATCTTGTCTATTCGGGATCGCAGCCAGAGTCAAATACTTACATGCGGGTGTGCGAGAAGGACGGTGAGATTGTCGGATTATTCATCGGCAATATTGTTGAGTACTGGTTCTCCGAGCAAAAAATTGCAAATGAGCTAGTCGTTCTTTTTACACCGCCGCATCGAAATAAGATCGCACCTTATCTTACAGAAATGATCAATGGGTTTACAGCTTGGGCAGAAGCCAAGGGTGCCACTGAATCATGTATCGGAATCACCTCTGGCAAAGCTGGAGAGGGTTACCCAAAATTTATCGAGAGTCTTGGCTTTAGTAACGCCGGTCTCATATTCAAGAAAGAGGTATAGCGTATGTGCGGTGGTGGTGGTGATAATCGAGTCGAAGAGTTAGAGAGCAAACAAGCTCTGGCCCAGCAAGCAGCGAATGCTTTGCAGCGGTATGGAGATGTATTTGTCCCGCTTGAAAATATGTACATCCAAGACAACCTAAACAGGTTTGGTGAGGACGCATATAACGCAACCGCCGGTCAGGCTACGCAGGGTGCTTCCGCAATCTACGAGGGTGGCCTACAGCAACTCAATCAGGGCGCATTTAATCGCGGTCTTGATCCTACTTCCGGCTCCTATACGACCGAATCTAGCGCGTTAAAAGAAGCTCAGGCCAGAGGCATGGGATTAGCAGGTGCAGGGGCTGGACTCGACAACACCGATCAAGCGTACCGAGGCATCGGGAACGTAGTTCGGATGGGTCAAGGGCTGGCTACAGAAGCGCAGGCGGGAAATATATCTCTCATGCAATCCGGCTTAGATCGGGCTGGCGCACAAGCAGAGGCTGACTTTGCTAAGTCTAGCTCAATTCAACAAGTCGTAGGTACTGCTGCCGGAATGGGCGCAGGCTACGGCTTAAAGCAGAGTACTGTCTAATGTATGAATCATACAACAATTACCTAAGCATGCTTAACCCAGACACAGCAAATCAAGTAGAAGACTTTTACTTTCCGAATGCTGATGGGTCGAAGCGTGGAGTACCAACATACTCAGGTGCGGATTCCAATCCTTATTCCTCGATCAACCCCAACCGATACGCGGGGATGAATCGCAAAGACAATCCTGCCGACAAACTATATGCCGACCTAATCCGTGCGCAGACGCAAGACTACAACACGCGATTCGCTCCCGTAGAAAACTTTTTAGCAAATGAAATTACGGCAACAGGCACTAGATCACTAGACGGAGACATGACAAGAACACGGGCCGCAGTAACAGGGGCAGGGCAAAACGTGAGGGGTCAGCAAGATAGAGCTATGGGCCGTTATGGGCTGTCATCTAATAACGGTGGCGCCGGTCAGTCAGAGGTGTCCTCGTTAGTCGGTGGACTCAATGATACGAAAGCAAGGGACATTGATCGCCGAACAGCACTACTCACAGGCAGCATGAGCGGTATTGCGCAAAACGCGAAAGGAGCAGGGAAATGACAATTCTAGCAGCGGGCTACGGCCTTAGAAATCTAGCGGGTAAAGGCTTGGCAGGTGTTGCGGCGGCTGAGTCAGTTGAGAATCAGCAACAGCTAGCTATTGATCAGGCCAAGCAAGGCCAAAAGACACAAACCCTATCCACAGGCACAGGCATTGGTGCCAGCTTCGGAGTCAATTCAGTTTTAGACAACGCAAAGACCGCAAAAGATGCTAATACCGCACTGAACACATCCCTGAAAGGTAAAGGCACTGTTGGGAATTCAGGCGGAGGCCTTTCGTTTACCCCTGACGCGACACTTAATACAGCAGGCGAAAAAGTTGCAGGCGACAAACTCACAGGTGATGCCGCTGCTGCAAAAATCAATGAGCTTGCAGCCGCGAAAGATCTTAAAACCGCGAAAGACTTGGCACAAGTAGCAGAGACCGCAGAAGCGGCAACCGTAGTTGGGGAAACAGTAGCCGTAGCCGAGGCTGGAGTTGTAGCTGCCGAGGGAGTTGTAGCTGCCGAGGCTGCCACCGCCACTGCCGCAGCCTCAGGCACAGGCACCGCCGCCACTCTTGGCGCAATCGCTGCACCCATTGCTATAGGTTTAGGTGTTGCATTTCTTCTTTCTGAATTATTTGACTAGGTACTAACGATGGCTATTAATAATTATGGTGGTTTTGCTGACGGCTTCAAAGATGGCTTCGGGTTAGTCAACGATGTGATTGATCGCAAGAACAAGCAAAATAACGTAGAGGACGCGGCTAAAACTCAGAAGACCCAGTTTGGCTTGACTCTGGATCAGCAAAAAGCAGAGGCAAAAGCCACTGCTGATTACCGATTAGAGGAGCTTAGTGCCAAACGAATTAACCAAGAGGCGATCAACCGAAGTAGGAAAGTGACAGATGAAATAGCGCAGATATCAGCAGGCACTGCGCGCATAAAGGCCAAAACTGCCGCAGAAATAGAAGCCGACCGGACAGATCCAGATAGCAATGCGTATCAGTTAGAGGTAGCCCAGCTAGCAGCATCTAAAGAAAAAAACAAAGAAGATATAAGAGTAAACAAAGTCAACGTGAAAAATCAGCACAACCAAGACTCAGCGGTTCGCATCAATAACCTGCTTGCAAACATATACGATAGTAAGGGCATCTATTCTGATGCGCTTTATGACGAAACCATGGAAGCTATTAAGCTTAACGAAGGCTCTGACTTTTCGGTAAATTACCTTGGCTCAAATGAGGCAAAGGAGGATGTGGCAGTTTTAGACGCTTTTATTCAGGGCATGTCTGCCGGTGGGGAGGTAGAGGCAAACCCTGAGGTTCTTAGCGCATTCGACAATGTACTAAATCTAAAGCAGGGGGTGAACTTAGGTCAGGTAATCGACCAAGAATTTGTAAACGCGCCGCTAGCCATGCGAGCAGGTGGAGAGTTCGGTGACTATAAAATTGTAAGTCAGGGATTGTTTTCGCTAGGGAATATGACTCCTGCGCCAGTTAATGGTGCAGTGCAGCCTGCTGCTGTTGGCGGCACCTTATACGTACTGACTGAAAACTCAAAAGGCGAAAAGGTACCTTATTTTCCGCCGTTAACGTCTGGTCGAAGCATGGCGAATGGCGCACCACTGACTATTAAATTGGACGATGCTTTTGCGGCAGTAGCTGGCAAGGCTTACATGGTTCAGCAAGTAACAGACGCGCTCACACCCGTTGTTGAGCGGGCCAACATAAAGGGAAATTACGGCGCAAGTGATGGGTCTAACGGGGTCACTGCTTGGAACGAGGCAGTTAACGATCGCTTGGCTACAAACATCAAAGGCTTGCAAGGAGGCAGCACCAACATATTTGTGGGTTCAGATAGAGGACTGACCAATGAGCAACAACTCCAACCTGCGGAACTAGATAAGATGCGAGAGCGTATTGCCAAACAGATGGTGTATGGCAAGCGCAAGATGCCAGAGCAGAAATTCGTTGAGGAATGGCTGGCAGCAGAGGAGAGCGCGTTAAAAGGATTTAGAGTTAAAGGCACTAAGGGTAGAGCTGAAAAGACGCTAGGAGAAATCATTCCACCTAATGCGTGGAATCCGCAGCTAATATCTGCGCTTTCTACCCAAATAGGTGACGGCGAGCCGGATGCAGATGGAGCCGCCACTAGCAAGCTGGTTGACCCCGCCGAGTTTCTAAAGCAAATGAAACTTCTCAATCTAAAATCCGCAATGGAGTTTTAAATGCCAATTAATTCTGTTAAGACTCAGGACGATGATGCCTATTATGAAGAATTGTATGGCGAAAGCGACACCTCGCCCAAGACATACAATCAGGCTGATCCAGAGCCTGAATCTGGTAATTTTGTGCGCGGACTTAATGCTGGTTTGGATCGAGCTCAGGCTCTAGGTGGCGGTTTAAAAGCGGCAGTTGGCTCTCTTGTTGGGCAAGATGACTGGGTCACTTCTGGCATGGAGGACTATGTCCGAAACATGGAGGAGGCTGAAGAGTATGATGGAGATGTAATGAGCGTTACGGACATTGGGTCTCTTAAAGATGCTTCAGCATGGATGGCTTATACGCTAGGCACATTAGTGCCTGATGTAGTCGGCGCTGTAGCATTAGGCGGTGTTGGTGGCGCGATTGCAAAAACGGCAGTAAAGAAAGGCGCTCAAAAATTCGCCGAAGAAAAAGTAGAGAATGCCGCGCAGGATATATTACGAGCTGGCGTAGAGAAAGATGCTGCCGAATACGTAGCCGAGTTTATGAGTACAGCGGTAGTCAAAGACCAAATTAATAAAGCAGGTGTTAAGACTGCGATTGGAACCTCTGCTACATATAGCGGACTACAAGGAACCGGCGGATCATTTGCAAGAACGCTCCAAGAGACCGGCGTTGAAGCGCCACTCACTGCGCTAGGCGTTGGTATCGTAACGGGTGGTTTAGAGGCAGCTCCGTTTAGCAAAGCCTTTGACGCTATGTTCCCGTCCAACATGAAAAAAGATTTCCAAGAATACATTGCCGCTGGCCTAACTGAAAAAGGCACATGGGCAACCCAAGCGGCAAAGGATGCCTATGCTATCGGCGCACTAAGTGTTGGCACTGAAATATTGCAGCATATCGTGGAGGAAGAGGCCTTAGTCTGGGTTAATAATAATTTTTCTGAAAAAGAAGCCATAAAGTATTCTCGTTTAATTACGAATGAACAAAAAAGAAACGAACTAATTAATGCTGGGGCTAGCGGACTTCTATTGGGATCTGTGATTTCAGCAGGTACTGTGACTGGGAAGACACTCACCGGCCAGTATAACCAGCAATATAATTTTGGCGATCAGGCCGACTCTGTTCGCACTCAATCCGCAAATGATCCAGACCTTCGCCTCAAGGTTATTTCTATTCTAGATCGTTACGAGGCGGCTTCCGAATCCGGCCAGATGTTAAATGGCCAGCCTATTAATGTTCAGGAATCCGATGTTAGCGATGCCGATTTCTTAGCCGGAGAGACTCTGCCCCAAGACGTAGAGGCAGACGCTACCAACTTGGTTGACTATGACGGCACACAGATAGATGTCCCGAACGATCAGCCGCCTAACCTCTCTACGGAGCAAGGTGGAGTTTCTGTTGATTCTTTACCTGCGACAGGCAGATCACCGGAAGCCGACATAGTTGAGGACTTTGAGTCTGCACCAGCTTTTGGAGCTACAGTAGTAGCCGATGGAACTAGGGACGCGGGGCCAGCACATACGTGGGACGCTGAACTTTCCCCTTCAGACAAACCTTTAGGAGACCAGTTAATTCAGTTGTCGGCATCAGCCATGACCACAGAGGCTCAAGATCCTGATAACACTGAAGTTGTTGTTGAGGCCATTGACCAAGATGATATTGATCGGTTGTTTGAGCGCAACAATACATTAAAGGTTCGGCAGAGCAAAGATGATGTCGAAGGCCTAAACCTTCCGACCGTTGACGAAGCTTACGGGGAGAACGCGCCAGTGGTTACTAATACCATAGGCGGCATTATGTCCGACCTTTCAGCGGCAGGTGTTCCCACTAGCTTTATGGATGCGATCACTGGCATCTACGTCCACAAAGAGTCTCAGGTAGATGCGCCTGCACTTACAGGCAGTGGATCTTTCGGCATTTCAATTAATGAAGACTTAATTAATGGGGCCATGACTGACTCCGCGCAACTTAGTGAGCTAGGCTGGAGTATGACCCATGAGGTTTATCACGCCGCTGACTTTAGTATGGGGTTAAGTGACAAAGACCCTCAGTTTGGTATTACCGTTGATAATGATGCGACTGCCCCTTCTGTAGTAATGGGTGACATCATGCAGGAGCTTTACAATAACTGGGCTGGGGACTCTGAGTTAGGCGCTCGATTTGATTATCCGTTTAATGACCTCAGTCGTGATATTAATGATTTAGATAAAGATAACTCCGGCCTCAACAAAACTTATAGAGAGGAGGTGTTTGCTCAACTGGGCGCTCTATTTCACTCGAACCCAAAACAGCTACAAGAGCAGGCTCCCTTAGCGTATACTTTTATCAAGAATATACGAGACGCACACCTGCAAACGGCCAGAGCGCCAGAGGCAAATAATGCAAACAACAATAGTCAAACAGAAGCCACTTCCACCGAATCTCCAAGCGTATCAGGACAAGTTCGGCCACCGGCAGTCACCGGAGGCGTCGAGGGCGCACTCACTGGAGCAGCTAGACCAGATGGCGAAGACAGCTCTGGAAGCGGGAGACCCGATACCGCAGTGGAGGGATCGCAGCAAGACACGACTGAACAACGTCAACGACCAGCGGTACAAGAATCTAGTTTAGAGGCGTCCGACCCAGACCGCACTCCGGTAGTCCTCAAGGCTACCGATAAAAAACCTACCTTTAAGAAGGCCGAGAACTACGATAACTCTGGCAATTACATTGTCACTTTCGCAGATGGTGATCGCTACACACTTTATTTTGACGATGACGCCAAGGAAGCCGGTGACGAGGTTTACTTCACCTCAGAAGACGGAAAGATCCCTGCGTTAGATGGAATGCTTGGCGAAAGCAGACTGGAAACTATTGAGATGCTCCAGCAGCATCGTCAGGACTTAATTGGCGCCGGAGAAAACACTTACAACACTCCGCTCGACTCTGAAGTAAGCATGGATACAGAGGTTGCAGCTCTTGAGTTTATAGATGCAGAGGGTGAGGTATCAGTGCAAAGGTTGCGCCAGAAGTTCAAGCGCCTAGAAGATAACCAGTTTAATGCCATGCTCGATTCTATTCTTAATGGAGAAGATTCGGAGACGGTCAGAAATGGCGACACGTTATCAAGCCAAGAGTATCTTGATGAGAAGGCTTACGATTCGGACATGGATGACCTTAGCTTTATCAAGAAGGGTGGAGAGTATCTTCTAGAGGAATCTAAAGGTGAACTTCCAGATAAGAAGTCTGTTCCGGTTAAAAACATTACAGCAAAGACTGATTCAGCAGATCATCTTAGCCGTGTCGATTCGATTGTAGCCAATCATCCTAATGCACTGGCCAGCCCAGAAGCATGGAGAGCCTTCGAGAGAGAGCTAACACGCAGTAACACCACTATTGCGCCTCCTTATGCGCTCATCGAGCTATTCAATAACCCTGACATGTGGGCCAAGAAGCATTCAAGCCTGACACCTCAGCAACTTGAAGCGGCTGACCGTGGTCTCGCGACAGCCCAGAGAATGGGTGATCTTTACCAGTCAGGAGCTGCTGATGCAGAAGCCACGGGCAAGCTATTGCTTTGGGGTTTGATGTCGAGAATGCTTACGGCAAGCGCACAGGAAGCTGGGTTTGTTGACCTTCTTACCAACAGTACTTCTGTTACGGATTTGATTAACAAGGCACTGACAGGATCCTTTACCGACCAAACTGCCACTCGCATGGTAGAAGTTCCCAAGACCAAGAAAAAACCCAAGCACATGGCGAAGAAAACCATGAATGCAGACATAGCTGAGTGGCGAGACTTCGTCCAGAAAGCTATTCCTAAGGGTTCGTTCGGTCGATCAGGTACATCAAATGCTAATGACTTCGGCGCGTTAATGCTGAAGCTGTCGGCGCTTGATGATGCGGGCGTTTCAAAGCTTCAGCGTCTACATAATCTTATGGCGGATAGAGCAGTCCCGACTGCGCAAGTTAGACGGCAGTTCCAAGCCATGGTTCAGGGTTCTGGAATAGATAACAAAGTATTCTCGTTTGCCCAGCTAATGATTGGCAGAGATGACGTTGTTATTCTTGATCGAATCCAGCTCAACTCTATGTGGGATGCAGAGCGTTACGGCAAGAATATCTATGACGATATTTCGTTAGAGTTTGGTGGGTTACATGGCGCTGCTAGATACGAAGTAATCGAGAACGCGCTGCAAACAAAAATTAAAGATTTGTACACCAGCCTAGGCCGACCAGCAGATGCGTCAGTAGGTCGCTATCACTGGGAGAGCTGGGTTAGAGACTCAGGGCAGATAGTCGCACACCCTACAATGCAAGGTCTAGAAAAGGACATTAAGGGTGAGAAAAATCCCTATGCATTCTTAGGCGCACCTGAAGGAAAGTTGAACACCTACGCATACTCAGCCATATATGGGAGAGACGACCAAGGTACTCCGTACTATGTGTACCCCGATTCTAAAGGCACCTTTCACAGATTTAATTTAGATAAGTGGGAGGCTTTTAAAAAGGAGATTAAGAAGCCTAAAAATGGTATAGTGGATAAAAGCTTTAAAGTAAGCGATTTTGATAAAGGAACCCCTTGGTATGAATCAGATCAAGTCAACAGGCAAAAGCTCGACGAACTCGTCGAATCTTACGCAGAAAGAAAGGCGGTTGAAAACGAATACAGTTCTGAAAGAGCTGTTACAAGTGACGCCACCGATGTCGCCGGACTTGCCGACAGACGAAAGCAAGTCTACCGAAGCCTTCGTAGTGCCGCGACACCTGATAGCGGGAGTGGCAGAACTAAAGGAGGGATACCCAGACGCTTCAGACGAAGAGCTGGCAAACATTCTCAAGTACTCGTAGCTGGCCAGAAAGTATCTGGCTACAAGCGAGAGCTTGAGACCTCGGCCAAAGCCGCACTGCAAGAAGTAGAAAGCTTCAACGGGGCAGTAATCGAACTGTCTTCGAACAAAACCAACGCAAAACTATTCGCAAGCAAGATTCAGGCAGGAAAGGACGCAAGCCCTTACGGTGCTGCTGTCTATGTCTACGCCGAATCAGACTACCAGAACATGAAAATGTTTATGACGGAGGATGGTTCAGCAGGCATTGCTATCGCGGATGGCGACACCATTGTCTCTCTTTATAATACTGGCACTTACAAGAACGTAACTTATTCTTTAGCGTCACTAGCTGTTGAAGAAGGTGGCATCTACTCTGATGCGTTCGACACTCAACTGCCTTATATATATCAGCACGTTGGGTTCAAGGTTATCTCCCGCCTAAAATGGAGTGATCAATTCGCTCCTGACGATTGGGACAAAGGTCAATTTAAAGCCTTTAACAAGGGTGAGCCTGACGTTGTGTTCATGGTTGTTGACCCTGATTACTTCGGCCCATACTCCAAAGATGTCGGCTACTATGTAGACACCTACGAAGAGGGCATGCGCTCCATTCGT
>TARA_R110002033_G_scaffold802_12_pt1 | contig 15819 bp, 14 predicted proteins | sample TARA_R110002033 | Tara Oceans TARA_R110002033 (sample SAMEA4397051) | marine metagenome | biome: Polar Biome; feature: [SRF] surface water layer (ENVO:00010504); material: water (ENVO:00002006), including particulate matter (ENVO:01000060) such as... | depth 5 m
ATACTGTCTATACAAAGAAGAATATTCTCTTTGATACTCATCAACACTTATCTTTCTATCACCTACAACTGCCACAGAACCAGAAGAACTTCCATATTGATAACTTCCCCAACCAACGAAACCAGCGCCCACAAACGCTATCACACTTATCCAAATTGTAATTACTAACCACTTTTTATGTCTTTGCATCCAAGTTAACATTCTATTAAAATCCTCGATAAAATTTTAGATATATTACTCAAATGTAGCTTTTGAAAATGTTAAACCACTTAGCTTAACAAGTCATTTATTACAGATTCTCTTTTTGTAGTCTCTATTCTTTTACAAGCACCCTTAAAAGCATCCTCTTCTCCTACGATATAACACATGCTTTTAGCCCTAGTAATTGCTGTATATAATAGCTTTGTATTGTGCATAATATAGTGTGAGAAGCTCATTGGAATAAGGGCATTATCATACTCCATACCTTGGGTTTTATGAATAGTTAAACAATAAGCAAGGGATAAAAGTGAATCTAAATCATCAAAGTCATAAAATACTACCATATCATCATTTGGATATAAAACAATACATTTGCTCTCATCAAAATCAAGTTTAATTATAAGTCCCAATTGTCCATTAAAAACTCTTCTTTCTAAATAATCACTAGAACCCGTTCTATACATTTGCATAGTTTGTGCTCTCATATTTTCATTTTTTATATGAATTACTTTATCACTTAGTTTATATTCATAAAGTTTTGTTTGTTTTGACTCTTCCCTTGAGCTATTAAATACTTTTTGCAATTGAATATTTAGGTTCTCAGCACCTAACATTCCACCTTTCATAGGGGTAATTATTTGAAAAAGAATAAGCGCTTTTGATATGTCTTTACCCTTAATTAATTTGTAAAATTCTTTAATATATGCACTTGATATATTTAATATCATACTTAATATCATCTCAGAATTTTGACCTCTTAAATTTAAAAATTCTCCTTGCCCTAAAGAGTTTTTTGAAGCATAATAATTTGATATAGATACATCCATAAATTTAAAATCTTCATAATTCCCATTATATTCTGGCACATTTCCCTGTCTAATTTCATTTGCAATAACTGCAATTGCTTGGTTTTCATTTTGTCTATATATTTTTGTAAGCTTACAAATAGGTGCTAGTTCATATTTTATAGAATCACTTAATATATTTCCAGCACCAATAGCTGGTAACTGCCCATCATCTCCTACTATTATAAAAATAGTGTCTTGACCAATTTTTGAAATGATTTGATAAAACATCACAGAATTTACCATTGAAGCTTCATCAAGTAATATTACTTTATAAGGGAAGTGTTCATTCTCTTTATGTTTTACAAAAAGGGATTGTATAGTAGAGCTATTATAGCCTGTAGTATCTGCTATTCTTTGAGAGGCAATACCACTTAAAGCAATAGCAATAATATCATCATAAGAGTTTATCTCTTGAAGAAGTTCAAGAATAGCCCTACTTGATGTTGATTTCCCTGTTCCTGCATAACCTATTAAAAATAGTGTTTTATGACCTTCATTTATAAGTTCTACTGCTTTTCTTTGCTCTGGACTTAAAGTAAAACCTAAAGTTTTCTCTTTTTTATCTAAATATTCAGTTATATTTGAAACTATTTTTTTCAAATACATATCATTTTCTCTAGCTTTAAAAAACTCTAAAACCCTTTTTTCTGCAAAATATAACATTGAAGGAGCATATCTATTCTCTTTTGTTTTATAAATATCTTCATCAAGTTCCATCTTTGCTATTGCATTTTCATATAACATCTCTTCATTTTGGAATCTCAAAGCTTCATCTAATAATCTAAAAAGATGATACTTATCTATTGAAGAGTTCCCATTATTATCACAATACTCTCTTAATGTATAATTTAAACAAGCCATAATTCTAAAATCTGATCTTTCATCTATTCCTAAGGCTTTTGCTATTTCATCAGCTCTTTTAAATCCTATACCTTTTATACGAATTAATACATATGGATTTTCTTTAATCACTTCAATTAGATTTTCTACTTCACTAAACTCTGAGTAAATCTTTGTAATAAGATTTGATGTAACTCCAAACTTTGATAAAAAAGAACCAAGTTCTCTTAAGTGTTTAAACTTTTGCCATGATGATTTTATAGTTGTTAGTTTTTTCTCTCTTATACCTTTGAAGTTTAAAAGCTCTTCTGGCTTGTTATTTAAAACTTCTACAAGTTCTTCTTCTGAGTACTTCTCTAATAATTCTAAGGCTACTTTTCGCCCTATTCCTTTCACTATTTTTGTTAAAAAGAAATAAAGTTCTTGCTCTTTTAATTCTAAAGTATCAAAGGCAAATTGGATTCCATATTTTTTGTGAGTGACCCAATTACCCGTTAAAACAATATTTTCACCAACAATTTTTTCAATATCAGTATCAAAATATGTTCCACATATTTTTTGGTCATTATCCAATACTGCTATACAAAACCCCGTATCTTTATTCGAAAATAGTACTTTTTTTAATATTCCTGAAAGTTTAAAACTTTTATTCTCATCCTGCATTAATATCCATCATCAAATTTTTTATGTTTATGTTTGTCTTTTTTATAAACATTTTGGTTTTTATCTTTTTGAAGTAAATTTGCCTCTTTTAAAAGTCTGTTTTTCTCTTCTTCAAAATCATCGCTATGATTTTCCAAATATAAAAGCGTCAAATCTATAAATTTTTTTAGACTAAGTAAATAAGCAGAAGTTAATTCTACTTTTTTTACTCTTTTAGTATCTTCAAAGTTTTTTAATGTTCTTTGTTTAAAAATCTCAAAATCAAAATCTTCTAGTTTTAGTAGGGAAACAGTTCTAGTAAAAAATTTTTCTAAAACTCTTATATATCTTATTCTTAGTTGTTTGTCGTGTATCATTAAAACAATTCATTTATTTTTTCTAAAGGTCTTGCAATAACAGCACTCCCATCTTTTATAATAATTGGTCTTTCAATTAGTTTTGGATTATTTATCATTGCTTCGATTAACTTTTCTTCATCATTTTCATCTTTTAAATTCAATTCTTTGTAAATATCTTCTTTTGTTCTCATTAGTTCTCTAGCACTCATACCTAGCATTTGAAGAACTTCTTTCATATCTTCTTTTGTTAGTTTTGCATCTAAATATTTAATAACACCTAAAGCTATTTTCTTCTCTTGTAAAAAATTTAAAGCATCCCTTGATTTTGAGCATCTAGGATTGTGCCAAATAGTTATTTCTTCCATGGTATCTCTCCTATTATTATTTTTACTTTATTATACCAAAAAAGATTTATGATTTAATTTTATGATATACTTTGTAGTATGTTAGTCTCTACAAATACACAACTTAATATACTAGTAGCAAATAGTACAAACAAAGTCTTAAAAGAGGTTTTGAAAGAAGCTGATGTTAAAACTTTGATAACTAGTCAAAATAAAGACTTAAATGTTTCTACCTTATTAAAAAGTCTTTTTAGTAATATCCAAAATAATTCAAAATCAAATGAGACAATATTAAACTTACTAAAAAATTCAAATTTGAATAAAGATTTAGGTTCCTTTACCTCAAATTTACAATCTCTTGTAAAAGCTCTACCAGATGATAAAAGCACTGAACAATTAAAAACATTTTTACAAAAATTTTCAATCACACCTGAACAAACCACATCAAAAGAAGTAAAAGAACAAATACAAAAAAGTGGTATATTTTTAGAATCCAAACTTTTAAATCAAGCAACTAATCCAAACAGTAAAAATGAAAATAGCCTATTAAATGATATGAAAGCTGTTTTGCTTAAAACAAAAGCCCAACTAGAAGCACAAATTAGCACCCAAAGTAAAACACAAGTCTCTAATCAAAAAGTTGAAACCACACCACAAAACAGTAATCAAGCTATTACACAAAGTATTAGTAAAGAAAATATCAATATTCCTGAAACATTAAAACAAATAGACAAACTTTTAATTCAGATAAAAAACCTTGAAACTCCAAGTACAAAAGAGCAAGTTAGCAATCAATCAACTACAACTAATCAAAGTATAAAAAGTGATTCTCCTTTATTAAATGACATCAAAAATATCTTAACTAAGGTTCAAGCTCAACTTCAAGGGCAAGTCTCTAATCAAAAAGTAGAAAACACACCACAAAATAATAATCAAAGTATTACCCAAAGTGTTAATAAAGAAAATATCAATATCCCTGAAACACTTAAACAAATAGATAAACTTTTAACACAAATCAAAAATCTTGAAACTCCAAATGCAAAAGAACAAGTTGCAAGACCTAATATAACTAATGAATCAAAACCAACACAGCAAGTAAGTCAACAAACAACTACAACTAATCAAAGTATTAAAAGTGATTCTCCTTTATTAAATGACATCAAAAATATCTTAACTAAGGTTCAAGCTCAACTTCAAGGGCAAGTCTCTAATCAAAAAGTAGAAAACACACTACAAAACAGTAATCAAGCTATTACTCAAAGTGTTAGTAAAGAAAATATCAATATTCCCCAAACACTTAAACAAATAGACAAACTTTTAGTTCAGATAAAAAACCTTGAAATGCCTAATATAAAAGAACAAGTTGTAAAACCTAATATAAGTAATGAATCAAAAACAACACAACAAGTAAGTCAACAAACAACTACAACAAGTGCTCAAAGTATCAAAAGCGATTCTGTTTTATTAAATGACATCAAAAATATCTTAACTAAAGTGCAAGCTCAACTTCAAGGGCAAGTCTCTAATGAAAAAACACAAAGTACTGTTGATAATCCTTCAAAACAAGTAGAAACAACTCCCCAAGGAAAAGAGCAACAAATAAAAAGCACTGTTCAAAGTACTTCTCAGCTTCTACAAATGAAAGTACAACTAAAAGAAGAAGCCAAACCACAAGCTCAAAACTCAATCAAAGAAAATATAAATGTCAAAGATACTTTAAAACAAATTGATAAAATATTAACTGATATAAAAAAAATAGACCTGCAAAACCCAAAAGATGCAGCTGTAAAAATTGCCACAAATTTAGATGCAAAAACAGCTCTTCAATCAAATACTTTCTCAATAAAAACTGACTCACCTGTTTTTAATGATATAAAAACAGTTTTATCAAAAGTACAAGCACAACTTCAAAATCAAATTCAGAATCAATCAAAAGATATTGATGAAATAAAACCCCATATTTCTAAAGATGCTGATCCAAAAGAGATATTAAAACATGTAGATAAACTTTTGACCCAAATTGATTATCATCAACTTTATTCAATCGCAAATTCATCAAACAATGTATATGTTCCTTTTTTGTGGGATTTACTTGAAGATGGTTCAATTGATATAAAAAAAGCCGATGATGAAAAGTTTTACTGCTTGATTGATTTAACACTAAAAGACTTAGGAAAAATAAATTTACATCTTTATTTATATGAAGATGATAAACTAGATATTTCTGTTTTTGTGGAAAAAGAAGATACAAAACAATTAATAAGACAAAAAGCAACAAGTTTGAGACGAGAGTTAAATGGTACAGGTATAAGTGTGATTGGATTGAACATACATACATTAAAAGAAGATACAAAACAAAATTTTTATAAACAAGATGATGATTTTGATTTTGGTGTAAATATCAAGGTTTAAAATGGATGAACAAAAGAAAATATTAAAAGTTGCAGCTTTAAAATATAATATACAAGATGATACTGCACCAAAAGTTGTAGCAAAAGGAAGCGGTGAACTTGCATCTAATATTATAAAAATAGCAAAAGAGAATAATATTCCCATAAAAAAAGATGAAGATTTAGTTGAACTTTTAACAAAACTAGATGTAAATCAACAAATTCCAAATAACTTATATAAAGCAGTTGCAGAAGTTTTTGCTTTTATTTATGACTTGTCAAAGCAAAATAAAAACTAATGATATCCTAGTATAAGACTATTTATAATATAATCAGCAAAAAATATAATAAGACTGCTAATTAAATGAAAAATATACTATTACACAATCCTTACTTTATATTCTTTTTAGGAATTTTTACAGTCTTTGTAAATATTATTTCATCTGTGCATTTTTTCCCTATTTTAATGGCAGGTATAATTTTTTTAGCCTTTTTAAAATCTATTAAATATCAATATTATTACTCTTTAACATATTTGATAATAGTTTTTTTATTTATAGAATACAATAATGGTTTTTTGCCATTTTCTTTTACCTTTCTATCACTATTTATATATACTTTTATCTTGCCAAGTTTAAATAGAGTTATTTCCTTGCATAACTTAAATAATTACATTTATATATTAACTTTTTATATAGGTGTTCTTTTAGTTTGGTTTTTTTCTAATGATTTAAATTTTAACTTAGTTAGATATGTTATATTAAATATTGTGATTGATTTCTTAATTTACGGACTATTTCTATGAAAAAACGGCTCAATTTAATTCTTATCTTAATTGGTATTGTATGCTTACTTTTAGTATATAGATTATATTATTTAAGTATAAAATCAAATACATATTATGAACAACTATCAAAACAAAACTACATAAAAAAAGTTTATCAAGCACCTTCACGAGGACTTATCAAAGATAGAAATGGAGTTGCCCTAGCTATCAATGAACTTGGATTTTCACTAAGTATTAAACCACACTTGCGTTCATATAAAAATAAACATATCTTAGAAGAACTAGTTAATACAATAGTTACATATTTTCCAGATTTTGAAAAAGACAAATTAATCAAAAAGTACAATAAGTTAGATTCTCCTTATAAACACGATTTTGTTAAGATTATTGATTATATAGCTTATGACAAATTTTTTGATAAATATACTGTTTTTAACTCATTAGATAATTTAAAAGTAGAATCAGCAGTAAAAAGAAACTACCCTTTTAAAAAAGTTGCAGCACACATTATTGGATATGTTGGAAAAGCTTCTAGAAAAGATATTGATGGTAATCCTATTTCTAGATATAGTGGAATAATTGGTAAAAATGGTTTAGAAAAGTATTATAACAATATTTTACAAGGTCAACTTGGATATAAAAAAGTAAAAGTAAATGCCCTAAATAAAGAACTTGAAGTATTAGAAGAAAAAGATGTAACAATTGATAATAATATCACTACAACTATTGATATTAAACTTGAACAATACATTCATGATATTTTTGATCAAAAAGCTGGTGCAGTAATTGTAATGAATGTAAATAATGGTGAGATATTAGCAGCTGCTTCTTTTCCAGAGTTTGATAATAATGTATTTGTAAATGGGATTTCATATAAAGAGTGGGATGATTTACAAAATGATATCAATAAACCATTTACAAATAAGATTACAAATGGTATGTATCCTCCAGGAAGTGTCTGGAAAATGGGTGTAGCTTTAGGCTTGTTGGAAAATGGAATAAGTAGGAATTTCAAAGTAAATTGTACAGGAACATATGAATTTGCAAATAGAAAATTTAGATGTTGGAAGAAAGATGGACATGGAATAGTTGATTTTATTAAAGCTATTAGAGAAAGTTGTGATGATTTTTTCTATAAAGCTAGTCAAAAAGTGGGTATAAATAAGATTAGTGAAACAATGGCAAAATTTGGATTTGGGGAAAAAACAGGTGTTGACCAAATGTATGAATTCATTGGAATCAATCCAAATGAAGCTTGGAAAAGAAAAAAATACAATAGAGCTTGGTTTACAGGTGAAACACTTATTTCCTCTATTGGACAAGGCTCTGTACTTGTAACACCTATGCAAATTGCAAGATATACTTCTTTTTTAGCAACTGATAGATTAGCTACTCCTCATTTCTATAAAGATGCTTATGAAGAACCTAAAAAAATAGATATTGACCCAGAAAACTTAAAACTTGTACAAAGAGGTATGTATGAAGTTGCAAATGATAAACATGGAACTGCTTATTGGCACTTAAGAGGTATAAATCCTAAAATAAAAGTTGCTGCAAAAACTGGAACTGCTCAAGTTATTGGAATAGATCAAGATGTTAAAAAAAGAGTTCATGAAAAGGACTTAGAATATTTAAAAAGATCCCATGCTTGGTTGACGACATATGGACCTTTTAATAATCCTCAATATGCTGTGACAATATTAGTAGAACACGGTGGACATGGTGGAAGTGCAGCAGGAGAAATTACAACTAAAATATATAATAAATTAATAGAATTAGGTTACATAAAAGTAAACTAATTCTAAATAGACTTCATCTTAGCTAGCTCTTTTCCTATAAACTCTTTTTCATTTGCTTTTGAAACAATCAACTTAGAAATTTCATCTGTAATCATTGCCATATTATTAGTTTTAGATGCAATATTAGCATTTTCTTGGGTTTGTCTATCAAGTAAATTTACCGCATGATTAATTTGTTCAATTCCTAATAATTGTTCCCTTGATGCAGTTTCAATATCAGAAATAAGTTCAGTTGTTTGTGATACATTGTTATATAATAACTTATAACCATTTTTCATCTCATCTGCAATACTTTTCCCATAATTTGCTTTTAAATTTGCACTTTCTACTATCTTTTTTATCTCTTTAGCAGCTTCTGCACTTCTTGAAGCTAAGTTTCGCACTTCTGCAGCAACAACAGCAAAACCTTTTCCTGCTTCTCCAGCAGTTGCCGCTTCTACTGCTGCATTTAATGATAAAATATTTGTTTGAAATGCTATTTGATCAATTATTGTGATTGCCTCATTTATTGAACTTACTTGTGTATTAATTTCATCCATAGCAATTGTTGTTTTATTTGCTAGTTCTTCACCAACATGAACAGAGCTAGTAACTTCATTTGAGAACTCTGACATTTTTACTATAGTTTCAGTATTTAACCTAATATTTCCAGTTATTTCTTCAATTGCAGCAGCTGTTTCTTCTATACTTGCAGCTGCACTTGTTGAACTTTCATTTAATTTTTGAACACTATCAAGCAGCTGATTAGAAGTATAATCTAAGGTTAAACCATTTGATTTATTCTCATATAAAATTTGAGAAATCAAATCTGTAACATTATTTAGTGCCAAAATCAACTCCCCACTTTCATTCTCAATTTTACTAGTAAAATCTAATTTTGCATACTTATCCAATACATAGGTTATTTTGTGAAGATCTGAACCTAACATATCATGAAGCTTATCTACAAGATTATTTATTGTTTTTGCTATGTAGTTTAACTTTTTATTAGAAGTATTTGTATAATGAATTTTATCTGAGATATATCCATCTGATAATTTTTCTGCAATTAACATAATCTCACCAAAAACTAAAAGTTCATCTTGATTTTTTCTACACATTTTTTCACTTATAACAGATAATTTATCTATTATTTTTTGATTAAATCCTGATGATTTGTAATCTATCTTTGGTAAAGAATTTATTTCACCATCAACAAACTTTTCAAAATTATCAAAAATTTCTAATATTTTATTTTCACTTGTCTTATTAAAAAACATATTATTGAAACCTTCTTCTATTTCATAGTTTTATATAAATTAATTGCAGTATTTATTTCTTCATCTGTAGGTTTAACTCTTACTGATATATATCTTAACTCTCCAGTAGGAGTTCTTGAAGGATAAGCAGTAGCATTAACCCAATAAAAGCCACCACTTTTTGTAATATTTTTTACAATACCTTTCCATACTTTTCCAGACTTAATTGTCTTCCACAAGTCTTCAAAGGCTGCTTTTGGCATATCCTCATGTCTTACATAATTATGAGGTTTTCCAATTAATTCAGTTTTTGTATAACCAGCTATTTCACAAAAATCATTATTTGCATAAACAATAATTCCTTTTGTATTTGTTTCTGATACTATCATTGTATTTTCTGATAATTTTATTTCTTGTGACAAAATAATCTCCTTACGAAACTAAAAAATTCATTTTCATTATTTTTATACTTAATAATATTTTAATTATATATTTATATTTATATTTATTAATTAAGTTTAAATTAATAAAATAATATCTGAATATAATTTCATATATTCTTAAATAATGATACTTTAATTATTTGAACCATTTTTTATAAATTTTTTCATAAGTATTATCCTTTGTAATCTCAGCAAATAATAGGTTTAACTTTTCTCTTAATTTATCATTATTCTTTTTTAAAGCTATTGAATACTTGATTGTACAAATAACATCGCTTAAGATTCGAAATTCATTACTATGGCTTTCAACTTGTTCTTTTGCCCAAGTTGAACCAGCAGTAACAGCATCTATATTATTAAAAGCCAAAGCCTTTGTTAACTGTGGATATTGTGAAAAAGTAATTGTTAATACATTTGGTTGTATTTTTAAAAAATTAGTTAAATAATTTGTTCCTTTTAAAGAACCCACATGCATATTGTCCATCTCTTTTAAACTCTTGACACTATTATTGCTATTTAATAAAACAACTTGTTCATCTAAATAATAAGGCTTAGTAAAAATTATATTTTTATTACTCTCTTTATCTTCTACCATTCCTGCAAAAAGAATATCTAATTTGTCATCTAAAAGCATTTTTTCTTTATTAATAGAGCTTACTTCTATGAATTGAACTCTCAAATCTAGTTTATTCATCATAGTTTTAATTAAATCAATATCAAAACCATCAAGTCTACCATCATTATTTATAAAACCAAAAGGCTTATAATCGTATTTAACTCCAACTCTTATATATCCATCATCAAGAATCTCTTTTAAATCTTTCGAAAAAGAACATTGAACTATCAATATCAAAATAATAAAACTTTTCATAATATGTGTATGCATAATTCATTCCTTATTATCCAATTATTAAATTTATCTTAAATAATTTAATTCATTATAATATAGTTTTCCTGAATTATCTTTTGAATTTAAACTTTTTTTAGTTATCATTCCTTTTTACTTTTCTAAGGATACTAATTGAGAATTATATTAGCACTTTTTATATTTTCTATTTCACTTTTTGCTGCTGATAATTTACCAGTAATAAATCTTTCAATTGCATCAATAGATCAACCTGCACAATTTGTAAAAACAATAAATATTGCTATCATTCTTATTTTACTAGCAATGGCACCAACTCTACTACTTATGGTGACAAGCTTTACAAGACTTATAATCGTATTATCATTATTAAGACAAGCTATGGGACTTCAACAAGCACCTCCAAATCAAATCGTAATATCTATGGCACTTATTTTAACTATATTCATTATGGAACCATATGCTAAGGTATCTTATAATGAAGGTGTTAAGCCTTATATGGAAGAAAAGATTGGTTATGAAGAGGCTTTTGCCAAAAGTGTAAAACCTTTTAAAGAATTTATGATAAAAAATACAAGAGAAGAAGATATTGCCCTTTTTTATCGTATTAAAAAAGAAAAAAATCCTAAAAATATAGATGATGTTTCACTTACTCTTTTAATGCCTGCATTTATTGTAAGTGAGTTAAGAACAGCCTTTGAAATAGGATTTTTAATATTCTTGCCTTTTTTAGTTATTGATATTATTGTAGCTTCTATTCTGATGAGCTTAGGTATGATGATGTTACCTCCTGTAATGATATCCCTGCCCATAAAGGTTATCTTTTTTATTATCATTGATGGCTGGCAACTTATTATTGGAAATCTCGCACAATCTTTTAAATAATACTTTTAAGCTACCTTTTTGCTTATCTTAATCCTAGATAAACAATTAATTATACATCTCCTACTAAATTAATTTAACAAAATAACCCAATTATAATATTAACAGTATATTAATAAAATTTTATATTATTATAAAATTAGTCTAAAGTCTATTGGAGAAATCATGAAGCCATTATCAATTAAAACAAAAACTCTAGCATTTATTACTATTATAATTATTATAATGTCAATAATAATTTCTCAAATAGCAATTTATGAGATAAATACATTAACCCAAGTACAAGCTAAGCAATTTAGAGAGGGAGAGTATGAAGAAAGAACACAAGAACTAAAAAATCATATTGAAATTATTAACAATCTTATTTCTCAATATGAAAAAGAATATGGAGAAGAAGGTAAGAAAAAGGTAATAGAAAAAATCAGAAATATAAAATATGGTAAGAATGGATATTTTTGGATTACTGATTTAAATATGAGAATGGTAATGCACCCTACTAATTCAGCGCTTGAAGGAAAAGATTTAACAAAAGATGTTAATTTTGTAAATAATAATGTTTTTGATCAAATGAGTAAAATAATTAAAGATAAAGGTGAAGGAAGAATAGACTATGAACTACATAAATCTAATGATTCAGAACCAATTGCAAAATTTTCCTACATCACATTATTTAAACCTTGGGGATGGATAATAGGAACGGGTACAAATGTAGATGATGTAGAAAAAACTATTCTTGAAATGAAAATACAAACTAAAAATCAAATAAGTGCAATCATATTAGAAGTATCAGGGTTTACTCTACTCACAGTTATAATTTCTTATATCCTAGTAATTTTTGCATTTAACAATATTGTTAAAAAACCACTAGAGATGTTTAAAGATAACTTTAAAAGATTTTTAGATTTTATTACAATGGTTGATAATAAATATACACCAAGTGAAGTTACTAATTCTGATGAAATAGGAGAATTAACTTTACTATTAAATGAAGTAGCATTGGAAATTGATAAAAAATTAAAAGATGACATTAGAGTTATGGGAGAAGTTGTATTAACAGCAGATAAGGTAGAACAAGGTATTTATAAGTGTAGAATTCACGGGAGTTCTGAAAACCCAATGATATTAACTTTAAAAAATACACTGAATAAAATGTTAAATATTCTTGAACATAATATGTTAAATGTAAAAGATACTTTAGATGAGTACATAAATGGTGATTTTAGAAATAGAGTTATTATAGATAAAAGTCTAAAAGAAGAGATGCTTGCAGTTATGACAAGAGTTAATGGTCTAGGTGATGCCTTAAGCCAAAGTGCAAAAACAAATTTATCGAATGGACAAGCCCTAGAAAAAAACTCTTATAATCTAACAAACTCTATGGAAAACTTAGCAAACAAAGCTAATGATCAAGCTGCTTCACTAGAAGAAACAGCCGCCGCAGTTGAGGAAATAACATCAATAACAAGAAGTAATGCCAGTAATGCTTCAAAAATGTCAGAGCTAGGACAGACAGTTAAATTATCTGTTTCAAAAGGACAAGAGCATGCAGCAAATACAGCTTCAGCAATGGAAGAAATCAATCAAAAAGTTTCTGCAATCAATGAAGCAATTAATATAATCGATCAAATTGCATTTCAAACAAATATCTTAAGTCTAAATGCAGCAGTTGAATCAGCAACAGCAGGAGAAGCTGGAAAAGGATTTGCAGTTGTAGCACAAGAAGTAAGAAATCTAGCATCTCGTTCTGCAGAAGCAGCACGAGAAATAAAAGACTTAGTAGAAGATGCAAATGATAAAGCTATCGAAGGTAAAAAAATATCTGATGGTATGATTACTGATTATCAAGAATTGAACAAACATATTTCAGAAACAATTCATATTATTGAAGATGTTTCATCAGCTTCAAAAGAACAAATGAATGGAATTGAACAAATAAATGATGCAGTAGCAAAACTTGACAGTGTAACACAAGAAAATGCAAGTGAAGCAAACAAAATTAAAAATATATCAAGTGAAGTTTCTAATATGGCAAATGACCTTGTGGAAGATGCAAAAAATAAAAAATTTAACTAAGGAGTTAATATGACAAAGGGAAAAGAAATAGTTTTAGATAAATCTGCTTTCTTGGTTAGTGAAACTGATGAAAAAGGTATCATTCGATTTGCAAATGACACATTTTGTAAAATTGCAGGGTATACACTTGATGAACTAATTGGACAACCCCATAGTATAGTTAGAAGTAAATATATGCCAAAAAAAGCATTTCAATCTCTTTGGGATACTGTACAATCTGGTAAAATATGGACAGGATATGTAAAAAATGCCACTAAATCAGGTGATTTTTACTGGGTATATGCAACTGTTTTTCCATTTGAAAGTTGTAATGGTTCAACAGGATATTTATCATGTAGAAGAAAGCCCTCTGATAAAGAGATTCAAGAAGCTGAAGAATTATATGCTATTTGGAATAAAGAAGAAGGGAAATAGAAAATATTTCATACTTATTTTTTATTAATAATTATAAGAAAATATAATATATAGTTTTACATTATTTTAATTAATAAAGCATTATAATAACTTTTTAAAAATAAAGGTTACTTATGAATAAACTATTTGTATTTCTGTTAATAACTTCCATATTCTCTTTTGCAAAGGAGGTAACATTTGATGAAGCTTTAATTTTATTACTTGAAAATAATAAAGAACTAAAATCAAAAAAACTAGATATAAAACAATCTCATGCAATATTAGATGAAATATCAGCAAATAATTATGGAGCTTTACATTTTAAAGAAACCTATACAAGTACAAATCATGCAGGATATGCTTTTAATTCAAAATTAAGTTCTAGAAAAGCTACCTTTGGTGATTTTGGGTTAGGTTCATATACAGGTTCTGACTCTATAGGTACTGCACCAGACGATTTAAACTATCCGAAATCTGTAGATAATTATGAAACAAAACTTACCTATGATATTCCACTATTTACAGGATTTAAAATATCAAATGCAAAAGATATTGCTAAACTTCAAATCCAAGCAAAAAACAAAAAATATCAATATGATGAAAAACTTTTAACTTTAGAATTATTAAGAGCTTATAATGCTTGTGTCGCATCTAAAGAGTATTTAAAATCTACACAAAAAGCAAAAGAGGTAACTACATCTTTTGTAAATTTTTCAAATGAAATGTATAAAGAAGGTTTAGTTACAAAAATAGATTTAAATGAAGCCCAAGTGAGAGATTTAAATACAAATGTAAAACTTAAAGAAGCACAAAATAAAGTATCACTTTCCCTTTCTTATTTAAGTTTTTTAGTTGGTGATGAAATTACAGATGTTAAAAACTTTGAAGAGGTAAAAATTTCAAGTATTGATTTAAAAAATATCCAAGAAGAAGCTATAAACAAAAGAGAAGATTTTAAATATATTGATTTAAATGCAAAGTCATCAAAGAAAAATATAAAAATAGAACAATCTGATTATTATCCTAAAATTGATGCACATATAGAGTATGGATATAGCAATGATAAATTAAAGAATTTTGATGAAACACAGGACTTCTACCTAGCAAAAGTTCAACTAAATATGAAAATATTTGATATGACAAGGGAAGCTAAAATAGAACAAAGTAGAATCAAATATAATAAACTAATGTTGCAAAAAGAACAATTTAAAGATTCTATAAAACTTGAAGTAAAACAAAACTATTTAAATTACTTATCAAAGGAAGAGATTCTAAAAGAAAAAATAAAAGCTCAAAACTTAGCAGAAGAGATTTTAGTAAAAGCTGAAGATATGTATAAAAATAAATTAATCAAAATGACTGACTTATTAACACAACAAGCCTCATTGCAAAAAGCAGAAGCAGAAGTAATTATGTCAAAATTCGATCTTACTTTTATAAAGGCAAAACTAAAACTGTCAATAGGTAAATCATTGGAAAAATAAGAATATAGAAAATACTTAGTTCGTAATTTGTATAAATTAATATTCTGACTTTTATTCATAATTAAATATTTATTTTACATTAATTTTTCATTAAGTTATTTATCTTTATTTCTCATTATTTTGTCATTTTTAACTCAATACATCTTAAGGCTAACTTAAATATAATAGGTTAATTTACACAAAAGAAGTTTCTTAAATGATAAAAAATATATTCTTGTCTTCTGTTTTTAC
>TARA_R110002033_G_scaffold38827_2_pt1 | contig 15816 bp, 13 predicted proteins | sample TARA_R110002033 | Tara Oceans TARA_R110002033 (sample SAMEA4397051) | marine metagenome | biome: Polar Biome; feature: [SRF] surface water layer (ENVO:00010504); material: water (ENVO:00002006), including particulate matter (ENVO:01000060) such as... | depth 5 m
CTATGATCTAAAAGACTTAAATATGTTTAGCTTCTTCCCAAAACACATCCATTTCTGCTAAGGTCATATCTTTTAATGGTTTATTTATTTCTTTAGCTTTTTCTTCAAGATATTGAAATCGTTTCGTGAATTTTTTATTAGTACGCTCTAACGCATTTTCTGGATTTATTTTTAAAAACCGTGCATAATTGACCATTGAAAACAAGACATCTCCAAACTCACTCTCCATAGCGTCTTTATCGCCCTTTTTAATTTCTTCTTTAAACTCAGAAAGCTCCTCTTCTACTTTTTCCCATACTTGTTCTGGTTGTTCCCAATCGAAACCAACACCCGCTACTTTTTCTTGAATTCTATTCGCTTTAACTAATGCCGGCAGACTATTTGGAACGCCTTCTAAAACACTTTTTTTACCTTCTTTTAGTTTTAAATTCTCCCAGTTACGTTTAACGTCGTCTTCATTTTCAACCGTAACATCTCCGTAAATATGTGGATGTCTGTGGATTAGTTTTTCACAAATACCATTACAAACATCTGCTATATCAAAATCATTAGTCTCACTTCCTATTTTTGAATAGAAAACAATATGCAATAAAACATCTCCTAATTCCTTTTTAACTTCTTCTAAATCCTTATCCAAAATAGCATCACCAAGTTCGTACGTTTCCTCAATAGTAAGGTGTCTTAAGGTTTCCATGGTTTGTTTTCTATCCCATGGACATTGCTCTCGTAACTCATCCATAATGGTTAACAAACGATCAAATGCTTTAAGTTGAGTGTCTCTAGAATTCATTAGCAGTGTTTTGGTAAAAATACAATTATAAAAAGTTTTATTTAAAGCTATAAAACAAAAAATCCAGCTAAAAAGCTGGATTTTTCATATGTTGATCATCATTAATTATGATGCATTTTGCTTTTTAATTAAGTTTAATGCAGAGCCTTCGTTATACCATGCTATTTGAGCATCATTATACGTGTGATTTAACATAATCACATCTTTACTTCCATCAGCATGAACTACTTCTAAAGTTAAAGGCTTATCTGGTGCAAACTCATTTAAATCTAAGAAGTTAAATGTATCATCTTCTTGAATTAAATCATAGTCATTTTCATTCGCAAATGTTAAGCCTAACATCCCTTGTTTTTTAAGGTTTGTTTCGTGAATACGTGCAAACGATTTTACAATAACGGCCGCGACACCTAAATGTCTTGGCTCCATAGCTGCGTGCTCACGAGAAGATCCTTCTCCGTAGTTATGGTCTCCAACTACAATACTTTTAATACCTGCAGCTTTGTAAGCTCTAGCTGTATCTGGTACTCCACCAAATTCACCTGTTAATTGGTTTTTAACAAAATTTGTTTTTTCACCAAATGCATTGACAGCTCCAATTAAACAGTTATTAGAAATATTATCTAAATGACCACGGAAACGCAACCAAGGACCTGCCATAGAAATGTGATCAGTCGTACATTTTCCGAATGCTTTTATTAATAATTTAGCACCTTTTATAGAGTTTCCAATTGGTTCAAAAGGTGTTAACAATTGCAATCTTTCTGAATCTTCAGCTACTTTAACTTGGACATGACTTCCATCTGCTTCAGGCGCTAAATACCCATTCTCTTTAACTTCGAAACCTTTTGGAGGTAATTCCCATCCTGTTGGCTCGTCGAACATAACTTCTTGTCCGTCTTCATTAATCAAGGTATCTGTCATAGGATTAAAATCCAAACGACCTGCAATAGCAATTGCAGCAGTAATCTCTGGAGACGCTACAAAAGCATGTGTATTTGGGTTACCATCAGCACGCTTGGCAAAGTTTCTATTAAAAGAATGTACTATACTATTTTTAGGAGCGTTTTTTGGATCGCTATATCTTGCCCACTGACCAATACAAGGCCCACACGCATTAGTAAATATTGTTGCACCCAATTTTTCAAAAACTTGAATAATACCATCACGATCAGCAGTGTAACGTACTTGTTCTGAGCCTGGATTAATTCCAAATTCAGCTTTAGTTTTTAATTTTTTATCTAAAGCTTGTTGCGCAATAGATGATGCGCGTGATAAATCTTCGTAAGATGAGTTAGTACACGACCCTATTAAGCCCCATTCTACGGCTAATGGCCAATCGTTATCTGTTGCCTTTTTTGTCATATCTCTGCCAACAGGTGTTGATAAGTCTGGAGTGAAAGGCCCGTTTAGTAAAGGGCTTAACTCTGATAGATTGATTTCGATAACTTCATCAAAATATTGCTCAGGATTTGCATATACTTCAGGATCACCAGTTAAATATTCTTTTACTGCATTTGCAGCATCGGCTACATCAGCTCTATCTGTAGAACGTAAATAACGCTCCATAGACTCATCATATCCAAAAGTTGACGTAGTAGCTCCTATTTCAGCTCCCATGTTACAAATAGTACCTTTACCAGTACATGACATAGAAAGTGCGCCTTCTCCAAAATACTCAACAATAGCACCCGTTCCACCTTTTACAGTAAGAATATCAGCAACTTTCAAAATAACATCTTTTGGTGCTGTCCAACCTGAAAGTTTACCTGTTAATTTAACACCAATAAGTTTAGGAAATTTCAATTCCCAAGCCATACCAGCCATTACATCTACAGCATCTGCTCCTCCAACTCCAATAGCTACCATTCCTAGTCCTCCTGCGTTTACAGTGTGTGAATCTGTACCTATCATCATTCCACCAGGAAATGCATAATTTTCTAATACAACCTGATGAATAATACCTGCACCTGGTTTCCAGAAACCGATACCATATTTATTTGAAACTGATTCTAAAAAGTTAAACACTTCACTACTTACGCTATTGGCGTTTTTTAAATCGACAGCAGCTCCATCTTTTGCTTGTATCAAGTGATCGCAATGTACTGTTGTAGGTACAGCTACTTTAGGTTTACCAGCTTGCATGAATTGCAATAAAGCCATTTGTGCTGTTGCATCTTGACAAGCAATTCTATCTGGAGCAAAATCCACATAGTCTTTACCTCTTGTAAAAGCTTTAGTTGGATTACCATCCCATAGATGATTATACAATATTTTTTCAGAAAGCGTTAACGGTTTTCCTACTACTTCACGAGCCTTATCAACGCGTTCTGCCATTTTGGTGTAAACACCTTTAATCATGTCGATGTCAAATGCCATATGTTTTGTTTTAGTTTTGTGATTTAAAAAGTGTTGCGAAATTACGAAATTATTACAAAGTTTTAAAAATAAACTCGCTAATCCAATCGTACTTTATATTAATTTTTAATATAACTATAATAAATTAATATGATTGTATTATTATCACCAATTCAATAAAAAAATGGTGATTTAATAATATAGAAATTAAGAGGTTTTAAAACAAACTCTTAATTATTTGGTCGTCTGTGATTCCCTCTGCTTCTGCTTTGTAGTTTTTAATAATTCGATGTCTTAAAATACCACTTGCTACTGCTTGAACGTCTTCAATATCTGGAGAAAATTTACCACGAATAGCTGCGTGAGTTTTAGCTGCTAAAATTAAGTTTTGTGAAGCACGAGGACCTGCTCCCCAATCTAAATAGTTTTTAACTAAATCGGTAGCAGATTTTCCATTTGGTCTAGTTTTGCTTACCATAGACACCGCGTATTCAATAACATTATCAGCTACAGGAATACGACGAATAAGGTGCTGGAAACCTACGATATCTTCAGCCGTAAACAAGGCATTAATCTGTTGTTTTGAATCTGTAGTTGTAGACTTTACTACTTGTACCTCCTCTTCAAATGATGGATAATCTAAATTAACCGCAAACATAAAACGATCTAATTGCGCCTCTGGTAATGGATACGTTCCTTCCTGCTCAATTGGGTTTTGCGTTGCCAAAACAAAATAGGGTAAACTTAATTCATAATGATGCCCAGAAACGGTAACCGCACGCTCCTGCATAGCTTCCAATAAGGCTGCTTGCGTTTTTGGAGGCGTTCTATTAATCTCATCGGCTAAAATAATATTTGAAAAAATAGGCCCTTTTACAAAATGAAAATGTCTGTTCTCGTCTAAAATCTCACTTCCTAAAATATCACTAGGCATTAAATCTGGCGTAAACTGAATACGTTTAAAATCTAACCCAAGTGCTTGAGCAATCGTGTTTACCATTAAGGTTTTAGCCAATCCTGGCACTCCTATTAGTAAGGAATGACCACCTGAGAAAATTGAGATCAATATTTGGTTTACAACTTCATCTTGACCAATGATTATTTTGGCAATTTCAGTTTTTAAATCTTGATATCGTTTTACAAATTGTTCTACGGCTGCTACGTCAGACATATATTATTTTTTTAACCAATTATTAGTAAAATCACAATCTTTATATGAATCACCAATTTTAATATAAGTATCCTTAATTTTTTCCTTTTGCCATGCTTCGATGGCCTTTATTTTTTTCTCGTTAAGCGCTTGCTCTTTTATTTTTAAATAATCACGAGCATAATTAGCTTCGTGCTCATCTATTCTATCAGTGACGGTCAATATTTTAAATTTAATTTTCCCGGTTCTATCTTGTTCTGTTTGCACCAAACTGACTTCTCCATCTTTTAAATTTTGAATTTGAGAATATAATTCCGGATCCATTTTTGTTAATTCAAAATTATAATCTTGTGTCTTAGGATTAATAAGTTGTCCACCATCTGCACGTGTTTCCTTTTCATCACTAGATTCTTTAGCAGCATCTGCAAAGGAGATATCACCATCAACAATACGCTGTCTTATTTTTTCAATACGCTCTTTAGCTTCTTTAATAGCTTCATCAGACACCTTTGGTATTAAAAGTATGTGCCTAACATCGTACTCTTCTCCTCTAATCTTTTCACAATAAATAATATGAAAACCAAAATCTGTTTCAAAAGGCTCTGAAATTTCACCTTCTTGCAGTGAAAAAGCTACTTGTCTAAATTCCTTAACCATTCTAGGCTTCTTTCTATTCAAAACATATTTACCGCCAGTACTTATTGATGCTTTATCATCAGAATACAACACTACTTTAGAACGAAAACTTGCCCCATTTTCTAAAACATCTGCTCTAAATTGTTTTAATTGATCGATAACACGTTGTTTTTCTTCTTCAGATACTTTTGGCTCAACAACTATTTGAGCAACCTTAAGTTCTGTGCCAAATGTTGGTCGTTGATCTTTTGGTATCTTATTAAAAAATTCTCTTACTTCTTCTGGAGTAATTTCAACATCTTCAACAATTTTAGCCTGCATTTTTCTTGACAATTCATTGTTTTTATTGATTTCGAACATTTCCTCTCTCAGACTTTTTTCATCTGGTTTGTCGTACAACTTTAACAACTTGTCTATCGAGCCATTTGTGGATTGCAAAAACTGCTCTATTTGATAATCTATATTTTGGCGAATTTCAGCATCAGACACTGGTATACTATCTTGTATGGCATGATGCGCATATAATTTGCTTTCTAACAAACTACCAAATAGTTCACATCTAGATATATTTGATATATCTATACCTTGTGCTTTATATTCTTCGTATGCCTTATCAATATCGGAATCTAAAATGATAAAATCTCCTACTACGGCGGCTACACCATCTACTTTTTGAGGTTTCAATGGATTAACAGAGTCTTTGAGCTGTACTTTAGTTTCTGTTTTTAGTGAATCAATTACAGGTCTTATTGTATCTTTTGTTTCATCCTGAATAATCTCTTGCGCACATATAACCTGCCCAGATAGCATTGTTATAAATAAAAATAATATGTATTTCAAATTAATTGTAAATTTCGAATTGATTGTTTTTAATAGCATCCTTTGTGATATCTTTTTCTAATTTTTTAATGAGTTCTAATTTCCTTTTGTTGATAACAATTTGATCGATAGTTGGCTTTACATACTCTAAAGGCGCCGTATCATTGCGCAACAAAACATCATTAATCTGCATCAAATATACTCCTAATGAATCTTTGAGTTGTACAAAATTAGATTTTTTTAACAGTTCATTTTTGTTTTCTGCATTAATAACTGGAATTTTATCAATGGCTTGACTTACTCGTATCCAAATGGAGTCGTTTAATGAATACGATTTAAACTGAATAGAGATGGAATCTAACTCTCTTTTATCTTCATTATTAAATCTTTTAAACTTTTGTTCTATCTCTTTAAAATCTATAATATCTTCATTAACATGTATATATCTGAATTTTATAAGTTCTTCGTTTAGCTTAAAGACTTCCTTATTGGTTTTGTAATACTCTTCGGCTTCATCAAAACTTACAGTAGTATCTATACTTCTTTCTACTAAAGCCTCTATGTATGCCTTGGTATATAAATCGTTTTTGTACTGCTCTACTAGTTTGTTAAAGGCTTCTTGCTTACTTTCACTTAAATTTAACTTAGCTCCATCTACAAATAATTGTTGTGTTGCCCAACGATTTATAAAGTTTTGGACTATAAGGGTGCTGTCTTCTTTTGGAGTGCCCTCTGATACTAAATCTTTGATATCATTATAGTACAAATATGAATCATTAACCCTAGCCACAGGAACTCTATCATCTGTTTCCTTAAAGAACGAGCATGATGTAATACTGATTAGCAGAACTGTATATAGTATAAATTTCACTTATTGCTTGTTTAATTTTAATTTTATGCGATTTAAGGCTTCTTCATTAATTACCACTTTATATTTATCTTTTAATCCTTGTAACCACTTATGTTCTTTATCGGTTTGGTAATCGCTTATAATCTTTCCTTTTGCTTCTTCAAAGGATTGTTGTGAAGACGGAAAAACGTCTTTAACTTGAACAACAACATAGGAATTATTATGATTGTATATTTTTGAAATTCCCTTTTTAAAAGGGAAATTATTAGGTAATGCTTGATTCTGATTATCCATAACACCTACCGTAAACATAACATTTACTTTATTGTTGGTATTAAATGTTTGTTTGATAGTCTCTAAATCGATGTTTTTCTTTAACAGTTTTGCTGCCTTTTTTAAAATTTTTTCGTTTGCTGAAGAAGCTACAATAGCATCTATTCTATCAGGCCATCTGTAATTATCTTTATGACTATTGTAATAGGTTTTAATTTCAGTTGTATCTGTTTTAGACGTATTCCAAATAGTAGATTCCATTAAATCGAAGAGTAATAACCCTTCACGATATTCACTTATTATGCTGGCAAAATCCTTATTTTCTGTTTCTAAATGATCTTCTTGATATTTAATTAAATTCTTTTTCAAAAACATATTGTATTCCTTTGCAACAAGTTCCTTAAAGGATGCTTTTTGTGCAATTCGTTGACTTTTTAGTAGCTGATTTGCAAAATCCTGAAAAGTTAACTGCTTCTCTCCTATTTTTATTAATGGCTTACTTCCTTGAAAATCCTCCGGTTGTTCCCATGTTTTTTTAAAATAAGTGTCGTTTAAAATAGATTCGAAATACCCTAATGCTGGCTGTTCGTCGGTAACTTTATATTTAATTTTCAACTTATCAAACAGCGCATCATCAATTAAATGAGAACGATCATCACGTTTAACCTTCATTTCCAATTCTGGCCTCATGTCTTGAAAAGGTTGAATTGGTTTTTTATTTAATAGTTTGATAATATGCCACCCGTACTTTGTTTTAATTGGTTTTGATACATCACCTATATTTTTTAAACTAAACGCCATGTCCTCAAATACCTGTGAACTTAATTGTCCTCCAGAAAATGGGGCCAGTTTCCCTCCCTTATTTGAAGAACTTGGATCTTCAGAAAATTGTTTGGCTAAGGCTTCAAAATCTTCACCTTGTTTTATTTTTTTATAAATATCGTTTATTCGTGTTTCAGAACTATTAGAAATTGAATCCTCTGGTTTATTAGTAACCATAATATGTGCTACAGTTATTTCTCCTCTTGATTTACGTTTGTCGTATACTTTAAGAATATGATAACCAAAACGTGTTCTAAACGGTTTTGAAATATCTCCTACATTGGTATGATAGGCTGCACTTTCAAAAGGATAGACCATTCTGAATGCTGAAAAATAACCCAAATCTTCACCAAAAACCGTTTGTCCATTATGCACTTCTTTTCTAACCTTATCAAATCCTTCTTTTAAGGCTCTATTACGCAACTTTACAATATTATTATAGGCAACCAAAGTGTCTTGTGGACTCGCATTTTCTGGCAACCTAATTAATATGTGGCTCACTTTAACTTCGTTTGAAATACGGTTGTAAGCTTCTTTAACTAAGTCGTCGGTTACTTTTGTATCATTAATAAAATTTTCAGCTAATTGTTTTCTGTAACCATCTAACTCTCTTTTATAAGATGCTTTATTTTGAAGTCCTAAAGAATAAGCTTCTTTAATTTTAAGTTTGTAATCAATAAACAGTGTTAAGTAAGAATTTAAATCATTTTGAGATTCATCTTCAACAAGATTTAAGTTTTTATTGTAAACTTTAATAAACTCTGAACTATATATAGGTTCATCTTGAATTGTAAAAAGCACCTCCTCTGAATTTGACTGTGCACTAGCTTTAAAATAAAATAAAAACAATGCTAAGAGAGGGAAATATTTAAATGTCATTTAAAAAAATTTAGACTATGGATACAAAAATAGTAATATAAAGCCATATTACAAGTTGTTTAACAAAACGGATGTAAGACATCTTTAGTATCTTTGTTTTTTAAATTTATAAGACCACAATTCATGCGGAAATTAAAACTTATATGGGATTTTCGTGGGCCTAACGCACACAAAATTGCAGAACATCACGAAATTCATTTAAAGCAATACATACAATTAGAAAAGCTAGACATATTAATCACTGGTATTGAAGATATCAATGATAATCATTCTATTGCTTTTATGGTAGTTAATGAGAGTCATATGCCCTCTGTAAGAGACGCATTAAAACCACATCGAGGTACCGTATTTACGGAATAACTTGAGGTTTGTTAATTATATGAAAACTTAAAAATTTAAATTATCAAATAGTAATACCCAATTTCAATTTTATGGTGTTTTTATTAAAAACTGAATCTCTTATAATGTATAATTTCTACCTAGAGTAATTAGGAGACTCATTGGTAATAGTTACATCATGTGGATGACTTTCATTGATGCCACTCGCTGTAATTTTTATAAAGCGTCCGTTTTCTTTCAAAGCCTCAATATCTTTAGCACCACAATAGCCCATACCAGCTCGTAAGCCACCTATAAACTGATGAATACTTTCATATAAATCGCCTTTATAAGGCACTCGCCCTACAATACCTTCTGGAACTAACTTTTTAATATCGTCTTCAACATCTTGAAAATATCGGTCTTTACTACCTTGTTTCATAGCTTCTACAGACCCCATTCCTCTGTAAGACTTAAATTTACGTCCTTCATAAATAATGGTTTCCCCGGGCGATTCTTTAGTACCTGCCAATAACGAGCCAAGCATAACGCAATCTGCACCAGCAGCAATAGCTTTTGGAATATCTCCTGTATAACGAATACCTCCATCGGCAATTACTGGAACACCAGTTCCTTTAAGAGCTGCAGCAACTTCTAATACTGCCGAAAACTGCGGAAAACCAACACCAGCAATAACTCTTGTAGTACAAATTGATCCTGGACCAATACCTACTTTAACGGCATCTGCACCTGCCTCTACCAAATATCTAGCAGCATCAGCAGTAGCAATATTTCCAACAATAACATCTAATTCTGGGAATTTTGATTTGATATCTTTTAAAACCGAAACTACACCTTTCGTATGCCCATGAGCCGTATCAATAACAACCGCATCAACTCCAGCTTGCACCAAAGCTTCAGCTCGTTCTAAAGCATCAGCTGTCACTCCAATAGCAGCAGCAACACGCAAACGACCATACTCATCCTTGTTAGCGTTTGGTTTTTGACTCAATTTAGTAATATCTCTAAAGGTTATTAACCCAGATAATTTATAATCATCATCAACGATGAGTAGTTTTTCTATTTTATGTTCTTGTAGAATGATTTCTGCATCTTTTAACGAGGTTCCCACTGAAGCTGTTACTAAGTTTTCACTTGTCATTACTTCAACAATAGGTCGTTTCTTTTCATGCTCGAAACGCAAATCACGATTGGTAACAATACCTTTTAAAGTGCCATCTTCAGCAATAATAGGAATACCACCAATACTATGCTCTGCCATACTTTGTTTAGCATCAAAAACTGTGGCGGTTAATGGCAACGTTACTGGGTCTATAATCATACCGCTTTCAGCACGTTTAACACGTCTTACTTTTAAAGCTTGAGCCTCAATAGTCATGTTTTTGTGCAATACACCAATACCACCTTCCTGAGCCATAGCAATAGCCATTTTACTCTCGGTTACCGTATCCATTGCAGCCGAAATAACGGGAACATTAATAGTAATATTTCTTGTAAATTTTGTTTGAATATTGACTTCTCGTGGAAGTACTTCAGAAAATGCTGGAACTAAGAGAACGTCATCGTAAGTAAGTCCTTCTCCTAAAATTTTATTTTGATGTGCGGTCATGATGCAATTAGGTTATAATTGCGTGCAAATGTACAACTAATTTGAGACATTTTATTTTTTATATAAACCTTTAACCTTTTTTTAATGTTACTGCTTTTTAAGTAATTGCTTTAAAATAATAAAGACAGAACCTGTAAAGGACAAAGTCATTAATGTCCCCGAAATCATTACAATATATTTCATCCAAATAATGCCTTCCCAAAGCATAAACAATCCTCCAAAAGTTAGTAATACAGATAAAAGAGGCTCCGTCATTAAAAATAGTTTGAGTTTCCTGGGAAGTTTTGTAATAGAAATAAGAATGCCAAGTAAAAAGAAAATAACGGACATTGATAAGATATGAGAATGCACTATAGATAACATTTCTTTATCACTTTTTTTAAACTTCATAACCTCAGCGTTCTCATCATCTTCATTACCTAAATATTGTTCTTCTATGCCATTTGGGTCTACTGATGATGTTTCTCCAACAAATAGTAACCCTGAAAAGAAGCCAATACTTAACACTATAACAAATACAGCTATTAACAACTTAAGTTCTTTAGGTAACGTATATATAAATCCGTTTAGTTGCATTTATAAAATATTTTGTTTGTGAAGAATTTGTATTGATTTTAAAAAATTATTGATGGATTCTGTAAATGATCTTACCGAAATGGTAGCGCCAGAAATAGCTATAATATCTTGCCCATATTTCAAATTGTCATCTTGTGTTTTTCCTATGAATTGCTTTAACCATCGTTTACTTCCTATCTCTCCACCATATTCTTCTCGATAAATTAAAACTTTTGTTTTAATAACGACTAAGTCTTTATCTAGTAATACTAAATAGTCAAATAGCGCTGTTTTACTTGCTGCCTGAGATACATAGGCATACCCATAAAAGGTTTCTTTAGAGATAATTTTAAACAAATTATCTTTACCAAACTCAGATGGTAATGTTTTTGAAATAGCAGGATCAATTGAAACTCCAATAATTTCAAAGTCTTCAATTTCGAATGTGCTTTCAATTTCTTTAAACACCTTTTTTTCAATATTCTTTGGCAGGCCATTAAATAATATTATGAATGTAATCAATAAAATGTATTTCATATTTAGTAATATAATAAAATTTAACTTTACAAATTACAGCATCATATGGTTAAGGACTATATGATGCTGTTATATTGATAAGCATTAAAACCAAACTCCTATTCCAAAATTCAATCGGTTATCTACTTTATATCCTGCTAAAGCATTATTTCTAAACTGATAATCACCTTTAAACACAACCCCAGGCGCAATATGATAACTTAATCCTGTTGTTAAATCATTTCTGTTATACGCATCGTTTCTAGGTAGTAAACCAGCAGTCTCTGCATGTGTATCATACTGTTCGTATCTAACAAAGGCGAACAAACGCTGTTGTTTTGATGTTGGTAACAAATTGTAAGCCCCTTCTAAATACCAGCCTTGTAAGGCACTACCTAAATCGTTTCCTGTTAAATCATTATAGGAGTCTGTACCTGAAAGAGAACCATATACATACTGACCTCTTGCTGTAAAACGTTGATAAGCATAGCGCATATCTAACCCTACCATTGAAATACCAATATTAGCTCCAGCTATGTCTTCAACATCATCGTCTGCTTGGGTATCTCCAAAATATCCTGATAAACCTAATCTTAAGCCTGGTAACCCATAATAATCAAACTTAACTGATAAGGTTGGGCTATCAATAGTAGACTGAATTCCTTTTTGCCTGCCCCCTCGCAAAGCATTTGAACCTTTAAGAACACCGTTTACACCACCCTGACCATCAAAAGATGTAGATTTAAAACCATTAAAAACATAAGCTTGGTAGCCTAAAGACAAATTATTAAACCTACCTGCTATACCAAAACCAATTTCTCTCCAGGTAGTTGGGACAATTACATTGTCAACGCTTGGTCTTTCTACTCCATTAAACGTCGTTGGCTCATGAAATTCATTAATAATACCAAAAGGGACTAACATTAAACCCCCACGAAGACTGACATTAGATGCCAATGAGTAATTAACAAAAGCTTGTTCAATATAAACTTCTTCAACATGCTCAAATTCAACTTCCGTTACAAACTGCGTTTTATCATTAAATTTATACCCAAAAAGAAGCACTAAACGTTGTACATCTAATTCTCCATTTTTACTTTCAGGTTGGTTATATGTTAATTCTCCATAAGCTCCTACTATGACAGATTTGCCATAATTACCAGACAAGATACTCTGAGCTGCATTTTGCTGTTTTTGTGGATCAAAAGTTATAGAATCTCTAACGGTTTGAGCAAACGTAAATGTACTTACTAATACTAATAAGATTGTTGTTTTAGTTTTCATTTGTTTTTATTTAGACTAATTATAAATAATGTTATTTTTAGCCGCAAATATAAAACAGAAAACCAATATCGCAAACCTTATTTAGAATTATTTTAAATAAAATTTATCTAATGATAAAATTTAAAGATCTTACTAGCTTCATTGTAAGCGCTTTCAAAACTTAAAGCATTTAAGGGGTTGGATTGTTTAGATGTAAAATAAGATAATAGTTTTTCTGTAGGCATATTTCCAGTAAGTTCATCTTTTGCCATAGGACATCCTCCAAATCCTTGAATGGCGCCATCAAAACGTTTACATCCTGATTTGTATGCTGCATCAACCTTTTCAAACCAACTAGAAGCTACAGTGTGTAAATGAGCTCCAAACTCAATGTTTGGATATAACGGAATTAAGTTTGAAAACAAATAATGAATATTCTCAGCATTCGAACTTCCTATAGTATCGCTTAATGAAACAATATTTACTCCCATTGTACTCAGCTGTTCTGTCCACTGGCCTACTATATCGACATTCCAAGGGTCTCCATAAGGATTTCCAAAGCCCATAGAAATGTATACTACTACCTTTTTATTGGTTTTACTAGCAATATTTAAAATATGTTCAAGAATTACAACTGATTGCGCTATGGTTTTATGCGTATTACGCATTTGAAAATTTTCAGAAATGGAGAAAGGATAGCCTAAATAATCTATTTCTTTATATTGAGAAGCATCTTCAGCCCCTCTTTCATTTGCAACAATAGCAAGCAATTTACTTGTTGTTTTACTTAAATCTAACTGAGACAATACTTCTGCGCTATCTACCATTTGAGGAATCGCTTTTGGAGAAACAAAACTTCCAAAATCAATGGTATCAAACCCAACTCGCAACAATGATTGAATATACTGTACTTTATTCTTTGTTGGAATAAAATCCCTGATACCTTGCATAGCATCTCTAGGGCATTCAATAATCTTTATTTGTTCAGGCATTAGGTTGCTTCATATAGAGATGATAAAAATAATATTATTGAATCATATAACACAATAACCTCCAAGGAATTAATTTTCAAGAAGTATCATTTGATTAAAAAACTGTTCTATATTATCATATATCAACAATTTAACAACTAAGAACGAATAAAATCGTTACTGAACGTTTTTTTTACTTCTTTTTTTAATTATCAAATACATTTGAGAAACACTTCGCCCCCATGAGAGTTTTTGATATTAATATCAATATTATCTTTTTATCGATACTGTTATCGTTATCCCCTCACCTCTATTCTCAAAATAGTAAGGAAATAGGTTGTGGAACAATCACGACTTCTAAATCTATATCGTTTTATGAATCTATCAATCCTAAATTAGATACTTATAAAAATGAGATTTTAGCTTCCAAAACTTCAGGGACTAAATCGTCTGATTGGGTTAAAAATTCTATTCCAGTTAAAGCGCATATCATACGAACATCTGAAGGAACTGAAGGTCTTACCGTTTCTGAACTTGAAGATGCTATAGCTAACGCAAACGCTATTTTTTCTGATGCTTTAATGGAATTTACACTAGCGGATGACATAGATTATATTGATGATGACGCATTTTATCATTTTAAATCATGTGATGAAAGTTCGTTAGTTAATGCCCATAATGTTCCAAAAGTTATTAATATTTATTTTGCAGACGATATTAAAAACCCGTCGGATGAAGATATTTGTGGATACACTCATACTGAAAACCGTTCTAACGTTATTTTTATGAAAAATGGCTGTGCGACAAACGGTTCTTCTCTCATTCATGAGTTAGGACATTTTTTCTCATTAATTCATACTCATGGTTTAGATAACAATAAACTAACCGAAGAATTGGTAGATGGTTCAAACTCTGCAACTACAGGTGATTTTATTTCAGATACGCCTGCAGATCCTATGTTAACATCAAAAAACGTTAATAATTTTTGTCACTATGTCGGTTGCCAAACGGATGCTAATGGCGATAAATTTAATCCAGATACAGGAAACATTATGTCGTATTCCATGAAAGGTTGTCGCTCACATTTTTCAAAACAACAACTGGCTAGAATGTATACCTTTTACGAATCTATTAAAGATGATTATTTTGGTGAAGAAACAGACACCTCTATAGCGAGCAATCCAAATTCGGATTCACTAAAAGATGTTAGACTCTATCCAAATCCTATAACTAGTGATTTATTGTATATTAAATTTAATAGCTCTGACCCCATTAAGTATAAAATTACAAATATGATGGGTCAGACCTATAGTTTAGGTACTCTCACTAATAACAATCAACCAATTAATTTAAGTCGATTAGACGCTGGAACCTACATAATGACGATACAAAATAAAGATTCTAAAATTGTAAAGAAATTTATAAAATAGATTTTAATCTTGTTCGAGTATAGCCTTATTAATTGTTTTAACAAGTTTAGGACCTTCGTAAATAAACCCTGTGTATATCTGAATTAAATCGGCACCAGCATTCAATTTCTCTAGTGCATCATCTGCTGAATGAATACCTCCAACACCAATTATAGGAAATGCTTTTTTACTTTTTTCTGAAAGGTATTTAATAACTTGAGTACTTTTATCTTTAATTGGCTGGCCACTCAGACCTCCATTACCAATGATTTCTAATTGGTCCTTAGGCATTTTTAAACCAGCTCTGTCAACAGAAGTATTACTAGCAATAACGCCATCTAATTTGGTATCAATCACCAATTGTACAATTTCATCTAACTGTAGATTATTTAAATCTGGAGCTATTTTTAAAAGAATAGGTTTTTGGTTACGAAAAGCGTTATTGGCTAATTGTACTGCTCCGATAAGCTCTTCCAAATAATCTTTATCATTTAGTTTGGCATGACTACCTACATTGGGGCAACTAACGTTCAGCACAAAATAATCAACATAAGGATGGAGTGCATTAAAACATTCTAAA
>TARA_R110002033_G_scaffold65101_18_pt1 | contig 15740 bp, 16 predicted proteins | sample TARA_R110002033 | Tara Oceans TARA_R110002033 (sample SAMEA4397051) | marine metagenome | biome: Polar Biome; feature: [SRF] surface water layer (ENVO:00010504); material: water (ENVO:00002006), including particulate matter (ENVO:01000060) such as... | depth 5 m
GTACGTTCGCCCCACCATTGCCTTTTGCTATTATAGTTTACGGTTGCTTCATCCATATTTACATAAGCGTAAGGAATAATTGAAACTGCATTTACATAATTGCTTTCTAAATCTTCTAGTGTGCTTTTATTTAACGTATTGATAGGAGCAACGAGGTTCATCCCTTTAAATTCCATAGGTTTTGCCACGTCATTAGTACTGGTAGTTTCTGTTAATGCAAAAACTGGTTTTACTTTGGCAGAAGCCTCACTTTTACTTTGATTATTGAAAAAGTAATAGCCTATGCATAACGTAAGTACTATAGAAGAAAATAAAAGTATATTTTTTTTCATAAAAGGAAATGTTCTTATTTTGCTTGACTACAAATATTATAAATGGTCAATTTTTTATTTTATTCGAAATAGTTCATGTTGCCACTAATGCGGATGCGGTTTAACTAGTACAATCAAATGGCTAGTTTTCGAAATTTAAGATTTTAATTTAAGACAGTATCTTTAAATTTTCCTAAAACTGAACGATTGTAGGCAATTACTAAACATTTTAAAAGCTAGCTGACTTAACTTCTTGGTATTGTCAGTAATTAATTTCATTTTCAATTGTCCTACTGCTTTCTGATTTATTCTTGTTGCCACAGGATAAGGGTAGACTTTTCCAGCAATAGTGTTAATTGACATTCCAGATACATTGGCCAAGATTAATTCTTGAATTAATTCACCTGCTTTTGGGGCAATCATGCTTCCTCCTAAAATGCGCTGCTTCTGGAACCAAAATCCTTTCGAAATATATAAAATTAGTTTTCCGTAGCGATAATCATCTACAATAGCGCGATCATCATTCGCAAAGTCTTGCACTACTTTTTCGAAAGTAATACTCTGCTTTTTTAGTTGCTTTTCGTTTAAGCCAAAAGTAGCCAACTCAGGATCAGTGAAAGTGACCCAAGACATGTGCTTGTTATTTAATTTTTTCTTTAAAGGCGAAATCAAATTATTTAATATCAAACGTCCGTGTTGCTCTGCGGCATGTGAGAATTGTAAATTTCCAGCAATATCACCACACAATAAGACATTTTTATTAGTCGTTTGCAAATAGTCATTCACTACAATATGCTCTTTTTCGACTTTGATATTTGCTTTTTCTAAATCAAGACCTTCAATGTTGAGTTGGCGACCAATCGATACAAATATGGCATCTAGTGCAACGGTCATTTCAATGCCCTCTTTTGTCTTTAATACAGCAGTATTTGCAGAGTCAAAATGGCTAACTGTTGTGTCAAAAAGGATTTTTATTCCAGCTTCCTCTAATCTTTTTTGTAAAATAAGGGTCAGTTCTTTATCGTCGTGTGAGAGTATAGCATGGCTGTGTTGTACCACGGTAACCTCTGAGCCTAATCTTTGAAAAGCTTGTGCCATCTCAATACCAATAGGACCGGCGCCAAGAATTAACAGCTTTTTTGGCAACTCGTTTATTTTAAAAATACTGCGATTGTCATAGTAGGTTACCTTCTCAATTCCAGGAGCAGTAAACTTTTTAGGTCGGGATCCTGTGGCTAAGACTATTTTTTTAGCTTCATAATTAGTACTGGCAACACTAACCTGATTTACCGCCGTAAATTTGGCTTCACCAATAGCTATATCAAATCCTTCTTTTTCAAAATAATCTTTATTTTCGTGAGCCCGGATGACCTCTTGGCCTTCAAAAATATATTGCATCACTTTCTTGATATCTACCTCTGGGGATAACTCTAAACCAAATTTGCTTGCTTCTCTTGCATTGTGCACTACTGCGGCAGCGTGAATTAACGCCTTGCTAGGAACGCAACCATCATTTAAACAGTCGCCTCCAATTTCATGAGCGGTTTTTGAAATCATCAGTACTTTGAAACCTAGTTTTACCATAAATCCACCAACGCTCAATCCGCCTGATCCTGCTCCAATTATTATAAGGTCGTATTTTTTCATATCGTAATTTATTTGTTTAAAAGTATAGACTGTTAATTTAGCCATTCCTGACTTATTTGTATAAAAAAAGCCAGCATAGTATTTCTCTGCTGGCATTTTTAATTCTAGTTCACTACTTTAAAACTTGTTATTTAGTAGTTTCTATGTTTTTTATAGCTGTAATAATGTTCTGTTTTTTAGTGGCCTCCATCTTGCCTTTTTTCGAATTAGTAATAGACAACCATTTTGATAAAGCGGCATCTAAAATCTTTGATTGCTTCTCATAAGAGTTACATGTTTTACACATTGCTTTATGCGCATTTAATTGCATTCTCTCACTAGTAGTAAGCGCGGTAGATAATTGTTTATCAATCAATTCGGTTGATTTTTGACAACTATTCAATAATTTTTTCATTATAAAACGCATGTTTTTTACAATTAAAATGTTATTAAATCCATTTTGTTTCCAAGCATTTTCTCATCAGCAGTTTGGCGCGATGAGTCACTTGCCAATAATTAGACGTTGTCATTTCTAAATCCTGACATATTTGATCGGTATTTTTATCAGTTAAATATTTTGAGGTAATTGCAAGTTTCCATTTTGATGGTAATTCCTCCATACATTGCTGCAAGATAAGGTTGAAATCAGCATTGTCTAGTAATTCTTCATCTTGATTCCAAAGTGGATTTACTTGATCATTTCTCCAACATCCATCTTCGGTGAAAATATCATTCGAAAGCTGAAAGCCGCTATCCTCTGTTATACTAAACTGCTGCTTTGTAGTTCTAGCGGCAAGTCTGTAGTGATCCACAATTTTATTATTTAATATTGCAAAAAGCCATGTTTTGGGTTGGCTTTTACCTTCAAAAGTGGCCAGTTTACGGTATGCAGATAGAAATGTTTCTTGCACTAAATCCTCTGCTGTTTCTTTAGAAGATGTTTTATAAAATGCCCAAGAGAAGAGTTCGTCACTAAACTGACTCACCCAATTTTCCAAAATATTTGTATCTTTTTGTTTGCTCTCGACCATAGATTATAGATGTCAGTTTTTTTTAACTTTCCAAATATACTCTTTTTTCAGACTGTGAAAAGCCACTTTTTTCATAAATTATATATCCAAAGACGATGCAATACTCTACTGCAATGAGCCAAAGGTTCTCTTCAAAGGTATCTTTTGCATAAGCGCTGTAACTTAAAATCACGGTCAAACTCCAAATTAATTGATAACTAAATCTAGTAAAAACACCTATCAAAATTAGATTCATTACATACCAAGGATGTACTGTAGTGGAACTGAAAAAATATACTGTTAAAACTATCAACATCACTTCAAATAAGTTCGTCACACTCTTTTCTCGTTTTTTGAAGGCATAGAAAAGAATAAATAATATCATTAAAATAGGCATGAATTTTCCCGTGGTATGAATGGTATTATATCCTGTAATCCAAATCCCGATTGCTCTTATAACATAATAAAAACTGGCGTTGAATTCGAAATTTGTAAACCATAAACCAATAGTCTCACTGTAATTTGTAATTAATTCCTGTGATAAAAAGGGTAAAAATAATGCCACATTTGTAGCAATTATAGTAGTGTAAAATGACACTGATTTTTTAAAACCAAGGTTTTGCAAATAAAGCGGCAGTAGGAGTAGAGGCAATAATTTTGTTGAGATGGAAAGAGCTACTACTACAGCAGCTGTTTTCCATTTATTTTGTTGTAAAAGATACATGCTCCAGATGAAAAAGAACAACATCACACTTTCAAAATGTAAGTTAGAAACGCCTTCGATAATAACCAAAGGATTTAAAATGTACCAGAATATCAGGTGCTTTTTTTTACCTAGAGCAGTCAACAATTTACTTCCAAAATAAAGTGTTCCTAGATCAGCTATAATTATACTAAGTCTTAAAATAACTACCGAAGGCATTATAGACTCGCTGCCTAAAATAGAAGCTAGCGCAAACAAGAACTGATTGACAGGAGGGTAATTTGAATAGTGACTGGCACTTAAGTTCCCCATACCATCAAATAATTCTTGAGCATTTGCGATACTAAAATTGCTTTGTGACATCAAATCATTAGGCAAGTATAGATAAGGATTTATTCCATTTAAGAGTAACCTCCCGTCCCAAATGAATCGGAAATAATCTTGTGATAAATTGGGCAACACACCAATAAATACAATCCTAAATAAAATGGCAGCTGTGACGAGAAAAGTAAAATTATTCTTTTGAAATTTGATGATTTGGTATAATAGAACAAACAAAAAAGTGAAACTAACAAGCAGTTTTATAAATTCATGTCTTTCTAAAATGTACCCTATATAGCCATAAGTGAGGAAGCTTAACGCTAGAAGAATATATGATTTTGATATGTGTAACGTACTTGTTTCCACTAATTATGATCTGTGATAGATTTTACAAATACAAACGTAAAACCGGTGACAAGCATTAAGTGCAAAGCGATAATACTATAATCGTTTAAAAGAACCGCACTGTAAATCCCGAAGATGAAATAAAAAATTAAACCACCTTCAATAAAAATATTTTTCGAAATCTTCTTAGATAGATAGGTGTTTTGTTTCCACTTATCTTTCAGTCCTTCAATATTCAATTTTGGTGTTCGAATAAATTCACTTTTTTTACCCCATAAACCTTCAAGTACTGCTAATGTGTTGTGAAACGAGAATCCCATAACAATAGTATAGAATGTCATAAACATACTGGTATAGCGCAAGAAGTTTTTAAATCCGCCACCATGTAAATTTTTGAATGTCACCCAATAACTAATGAAAAACAGTAATGAACTAATCACAAAAAATACTAATATATCAAAGATAGCATCAAATTGAATGTACTTGTTTTTAATATAAAGAACGGGAACGCTCAATATTGCCATTATAAATACAGCTAAAAACATGGTACTATTCAATAAGTGTAAAACACCATGCACTTTAGTTTTAAATCCAGTAGATTCTGATTGCATTAAACGAATGGCATTTTTACTAAAGTTTTCGGCGCCACCTTTATTCCATCTAAACTGCTGCGAACGCGCCGCACTAATTATTGCAGGAAGTTCAGCAGGAGTTTCTACTTGCTCTAAATATTTAAATTTCCAGTTTTTCAACTGGGCACGGTAACTTAAATCAAGATCCTCAGTTAAGGTATCGCTTTCCCAGTTTCCAGCATCAAGAATACATTGCTTGCGCCATACACCTGCGGTACCGTTAAAATTGATAAAATGTTCTCTTGAATTTCGACCTACTTGCTCTAAAGTAAAATGTGCATCAAGTGCAAAAGCTTGTATTTTTGTCAAGATAGAGTAGTCGCGATTCAAATGTCCCCAACGAGTTTGTACAACACCAATTTTAGGGTCTTTAAAGTATGGAATAGTTTTGTACAACCAATCTTTTTGAGGAACAAAATCGGCATCAAATATTGCGATGAATTCACCCTTAGCATCTACTAAGCCTTCTTTTAAAGCACCTGCTTTAAAACCCGAACGTTTGGTTCTTTTAATTTGTTTAATATCAATTCCAGTCGCAGCGATTTCCTCAATAAGCAGCGCTGTGTCTATAACACTGTCATCAGTACTGTCATCTAGGACTTGGATTTCGAGCTTTTCTCTAGGATATTCTAATTGAGCAATCGTCGTTAACAAGCGCTCAATAACATATTTTTCGTTAAAAATGGGGAGTTGGATTGTAACGTATGGAATCTCCTCTAATTTAGAAAAGTCAAATTGAACAGATTGATCTTTAATTTTTTTACTTTTTAAATAATTAAGCAATAAATTAAATTGTGCAATACTGTAAAAGAATACAAGTAAAATGGAAATCGAATATAGGATTACGATGAAGTAAGAAAGCTCTAGCATGATTATATATTGTAACTATTTAGATTGTTATTTAAAGGTGTATTTAAAAATCCAACCTATAATTTTTATTCCGGCCATAAAAGTTCCTTTTACAGTTCCAGAAATTTTTGAAACGCCAATTCGGTTTTTATAACGAACAGGGATTTCAACGTACGAATATTTTTGTTTTAATGCTTTTAATTGCAGTTCGACAGTCCATCCGTATGTTTTGTCTTCCATATTAAGAGCTACTAATTTATCATATTTTATAGCTCTAAAAGGGCCTAAATCTGTGAAAGTAGCACCAAAAAAAAGTTTCATTAAAAATGTTGCCAACCAGTTTCCAAAAACTTGCTGCGGTGTCATTGAGTTTTTTGCTCTAAGATGAGCCGCTCTAGCACCAATAACTAAATCAATTCCATCTGTGATAATTGGGGCAACAATTTGTGTTAACTCTTCTGGATAATCAGAATAATCACCATCCAAAAATACTATAATATCTGGTTTATTTGGCAATTTTGCTATATAATCTAAACCTTTTAAACAAGCATGTCCGTATCCTTTTCTATTTTCTGATAACACTGTTGCTCCGGCTTTTTGGGCTATTGCTACGGTATTATCGGTCGAATTATTACTAATTACGATTACTTCGTCTACATAACTAGGAATATCCTTAATAACATTAGCAATCGCTTTTTCCTCGTTGTATGCGGGTATTATGACTTTAATAGTGTTCATTATATTTTATAGAGAGTTATCTTTTTTATAATCTGAAAGAGAGGTCCATTCATTTGTTTTTACTCCCGCTTTGTATCGTTCTGCTTTAACTAAGTTACCATTTTTGTACAGTAAACAAAGACCGTTAAGAACATTGTTTTTGAATTCGGCTTTCTTTAATGTTACCCCTTTCTCATCATAAAACAGCCACCAGTCTACTTTTTTATTGGCTTCAAAATGGCCTTCCTCTTTTTTCTTACCGTTATCATAGTAATAATACCAGTAGTCATTTTTTTGATTGTTGAGAGTCCAACCTTCTGATTTCATCGTTTGATTGTCAAAATAGTTTTTTACATATACTTTTTGTGCCGTCATAGAAAAGACGGAAAGTAAACTGAAGACAAGTAGCGATTTAAACATTATGATCTGTATTTTAATAAACATACTGCAACTAATTTGAAAGAATCATTTTATTTGCAGCAAGTTAGAATTGACAACCTTTATAAACTATTTATTATTAACATAATCCATTAGGTCAATATCGTTTCCTAACAAGATTTCGTTAGCATTGATACGTCCACCTGGAGAATCATTTTCTAATTTTAATACACCTCTAGGACAAACTGCAGAACAAACTCCACAACCTACACATGAAGAGCGAACGATGTTTTCCCCTTTTTGAGCGTAGCTACGTACATCAATACCCATCTCACAAAAAGTAGAACAGTTTCCACATGAGATACATTGTCCTCCGTTTGTAGTAATTCTAAACTTAGAAAGTAAGCGTTGTTGTAATCCTAAAATAGCTGCCATAGGACATCCAAAACGACACCAAACTCTATTCCCTAAAATAGGGTAGAATCCTACACCAATCACTCCACTAAAGGCAGCACCAATAGCAAAACCGTACCACTCTCTTAAAGAATTACTATCTATAAACAAGATATTTTGATTACCAGAGAAATAGTTCATCAATAAAGAGATAATGATAATTACAACAAGTGTAACCATGGTATAGACAGCATCAGTGTCCATATCTTTTCTCTTGAATAAATATAAAGCTGTTGTAAATACAGTCAAGAAAATAACGATTCCTCCTATGAATTGATCTCTTGTTATAAAGCTCATTTCAGGATTATTAGACAAGAAAGTGAAGATTACCGCTATTGTCATTACAAATACGAATACCAATACCGAGTGAATCATCCATCTTTCTATTTTCCAAGAAACGGTTGATTTGCTCGACAAATGTCTAAAACTATCTCCCGCAGTTTCGGCTAATCCACCGCAACCACAAACCCATGAACAATACCATCTTTTTCCGTAGAAATAGGTTAGAATAGGAGAGATGATGAAAATCATTGCGATACCAAAAATCAACATAAACATTCCTAATCCGCCACCTTCAATCATAGCTTTTAAGTGCCAATCATTAAAAAAGTAGTAGTTTAAAGGCCACATGTTTTTTAAATCTTTCGCAAAATAAGCTTTCTCTGGATTTAGTTTTTCTAATATTTCTGGAATCAAAAAAGCAAAACCCAGTTGAAAAAACATTACCGATATTGTTCTTACTAGTTGGTATTTATTGTGACGGTACTTTAAAATAAATTTGTATCCTAAACCTAGAATTGCAATTGTATATAAAGATCCATATACAAACCACTGGCTTGCAGGTTTACCGTTTAGTAACAAACTTAAAGGGTCAAAAAAGGATACTATTCCTGTGTTAGCACCACCTTCAGAGTTAAGTCCTAAGTACTTTGGAAACCAATATAAAACTACATAAAAAGACGTTAGAATAATTCCTACCATCCATGCAAGCGTACCTTTATTAGTTAAGGAACTGTGCCAGATACCGTCGTTTTTTATTCCTTCTGGTTTGTTTAAATAGGTTCTGTTAGCATAAAGAATAATACCTCCAAAAATAGCAACAATAGAAGCTGTAAGCCAAATCCCTTTATTGGGAAAATTGATGTTAAAAAGAGCAAGTGCCATGATAAACAGGCCTATAAGACCTATTGAAATTCCTGTTTTTTGAATACCGTCCAGCACATTATTATCATGCGATGCTATCGATATGTTTTCTATAGAATTACTCATTTTATGAAGTTTTTAGTCCAGCAAATTCAGTTGCAAACTGCTGTTGTATTTCTTTATTGTAGCTTTTGAAAAATTCAGGATCAAAGTTGGCTTGCGCCAAATTTTGAACCACATAATCAACCGATTCTTTATTAGTGAGGACTTTGTCGAAAAACTCATGTCTCATTCGGATCCCAAAAGTATTAATCCCTAGAAATTCACGTGTTTCTTTATGGAATGAGATTCTGATTGCTTTTTTACCTTTTGAATGTTCCCAGTAAAAATGATTTTCATCATCCTTAGGCTTTGCCCAAACCAATCCATAAGTTTGATATTCGATATCTAAAAACTTAGCAGAATTGAACCAGTGTCCAGGTTTGTATTGCAAAGGATTTCCAGTTAATGTTTGTGCTAATACTTCGCCCATCATTCTTCCGGTATACCATACGGCCTCAATTGGTCGTCTCAAATCGATTCCTTCATGTTGCTCTGCACAATCACCAATCGCGTAAACGTCTTTCACATTAGTTTCTAAAAAACGATTTACCTTAACACCTTTTCCAAGCTCTATAGCCGAACCTTTCAAGAAGTCAATATTAGGTGATACTCCAGCTGTTAAACCAACGATTTGGCAATCGATAGTTTCCCCTTTATCAGTAACCACTGCTCGTACATGTCCGTTATCGTCAGATAGGATTTCGACCATATTCGTGTCTAATCTTAAATCGATGTGGTGTTCGAGTATGTGTCTGTTGATCATTTGACTTTCGCCAGAAGGCAACACACCACTCCAAAAACTTTTTTCACGCACTAAGAAAGTAACGTCGATATTGCGAGAACGCAGCATTTCGGCAAGCTCAATTCCTATTAAACCTCCACCTACGATGACTGCTCTTTTTGTTGTAGGAGCCCATTGCTCAAGAGCTTCAAGGTCTTGTTTGTGATACAATCCTGTTACGCCATTTAACTCTTGACCAGGCCAACCGTATTTGTTCGGTTTTGAACCTGTAGCAATCACTAGTTTGTCATAGCTTATTTTATTTTGATCAGCAAGAAGCAACTGCTTATCGTCTGTGTTTACGGCAGTAACCAAGCCTTCTAACAAGTCAATATTGTTCTTTTTCCAAAAGTCATTTTCATAGGGTTGCATGTGTTCAAACTTCATGTGTCCCATGAAAACATACATTAAAGCTGTTCTCGAAAAAAAGTATTTCGTCTCAGCAGAAATAATCGTGATTTTAGCATCAGACCTTTTTCGAATGTGGCGCGCTAAAGTGACTCCAGAGATTCCGTTTCCAATTATGACAATGTGTTCCATAGATAAAAATAATGCGTTAATAAATCCCAATCGCGAAGATTGGGATTAGACTAATCAATGACTACTTACGTAAATAAAGCTTACTTCGTTTTAAAATCTTCTCCTATTTTAAAAGTATCTGCATTAACTTTTACAAAGTGAATGTTAGATAAAGTAGCTTCACCTAGTTGATCTGAAAGACCTGTTCCTTCTGCCCATCCTGCAAAAATCCATTTTGTAGCAAAGGGTACACCATCTACTTCTTTGTAATCCACGTATTTAATTGCGTGAGGATTTTTCTCAGCTGCTTCTTTACCACCCATTAGAGTTACGATGTAAGCTGCTTTTTCAAGTAAATTTGTTTTTTTATTAGCATAAACTACATACCAGTCATCAGGAGCATCTCCTGTACCTGATTCAAAAGTCAACTTTTCAGTTAAGTAGTCTGCAGCATCACTTTCTTTATTGTCATATGCAGTCCATATTGTTCCTGGATCATTTAATTTATAAGGAAATAGAAAAAAGTAGTTCCATGTGTAGGCATCAAAACGCACCGCATCTTCATTTGCTATGGTTGGAGAGTACGCTACTTTATCATTGTTGATTACTATTTTTGAACCATCTTTATATTCGATTACACTTTGAGTCGAATTTGTTAATGTTGTAAAAGTAGCATTCATTCTTTCCTTACCTCCAAAAATGATTTGAATATCAAATTGAACTGCTTCATTAGCAGCAAATTTTTCTTTTTGATGTGCATTCTCAACTGTAGTTGCAAAAATATTTTTTTCTGTTGCAGTGCTATCTGCTACAGCAGTGTCAGCCGTAGTAGCCTCTTTCTCTTCGTTAGATTTACACCCAGTAACAATTAAGGCAGCAAGTAATAAAGTAGTAGCAATTTTTTTCATAGTATTTTAAGATTTATTGTTTGTGTTTGTTTTAATGTTTGTTTGATACAAAAGTAGGTTACTTTATAATCTTGGTATTGTAATAATGTAAGATACTTTCATTTGTATGTCCTAATTTACGCTTTAAATGAATCATAGCAAATATATATTGCAAGCGCCAAACGCCGATTTGCAAATATTTTCTAGCTGATGTCACAATAGTTTTGTTAATCACCACAAATTGATTTTTGGCATAAAGCCGTCTAATAATGTCGTTGTCTTCATATATAATCAGGCTTTCATTGAATTGACCAATAGCATTAAAAAGTGCTTTCTCGATAAATAATGATTGATCACCTCCGCGACAACAAATGTGGTTTATTCTCGTGAACCATTGCGAAATTAACAAAACGGGATGTTTGCTATCGAATTTCATTCGGAAACAGCCCGCTTTATTACCTTTTTCTAGTTCGTTCCTAATGCTTAAATCAAAATGTAAGGGAGGATAAGTATCTGAATGCAAAAAGTAAAACACATCGCCTTCAGCCTTAGTTGCTCCCGCATTCATTTGCTTGGCTCTCCCTTTTGCTGAATGAACTAAAATTACATCAGGATTATTACGAACGAACGCTACCGTGGCATCGGTGCTACCACCATCAACAACAATGATTTCAAATGCGACTTGATTTGAAATCAGTTGTTGTAATTTGGCAATTAATTTATTGATAGCGCTTTCTTCATTATAAACCGGAATAATGATCGAAAGTTTATTCATTCAAACTCCAGTTGTAGTCTTTGAAACTAATTTTTGCGTTGCTGTTAATTTTTACAGCGCTGTATTTATTGAAAAAGTCAACGATGGAACCTTTTTTCTTGAAGTCATCTCCAAACCAATCAAAGATTTTTGAAATCTCAATTTTAGAAGCTGTGATTGTATTTTTTGATTTGTCGTTTATGAAACTTTTAGTTACACTATTTAATTGTGATTCTAAGTTAGCTTCAGTGTACGCTTGATTTAATAGATTAGGACAAGAAAAAGAAGCACAGTTGATGGCAAAGTGGATGCGAGGTTCATCCATCTTTCTAAGGATTTGGTGCTCAATTTCCTCTAAGCTGTATTTTTTATTTCCTAGTGTAAAGAATTTAGTTCCCCATGGATCTTTGATGTCCTTGATACTTTTTACAGGATAGTTATCAATAATCAACTTTACCGTGTAAGCATTGTAGGCATTGATCCAGTAAGCAAGAGTTGCTTTTCTTGAAGTTGAAGATGTAGGAACATTTGCAGCTAGTTCACTTAAATAACTAGACAATTCTTTACTGTCTTTTCTAAAAGCGCTGTAATTTACTTTTCCGCTTTTAGTAACGTTCTTTTGTAGTAATGCATTCCATTTAGAATGATCCATACTTTTCACATCTGTTCCAGCTTGTACTTCCGTTACTGTTTCTACAGTAGTTTCTGGTGCTGCTGATTTTGTTTTACCACATGAAATCAATGGCAAAAACATAAGGGCTATAATTACTTTTTTCATTTTCAAATTGTTTTATATTACTAATTAAATAGACTGCTTGTTTTGAGTTTCCTGACAAAAAAAAAGAATTATTTTTTTAAGGGATATATTTCTTGCTTTAAAAAATCCTCTGGGAACTCGTTTTCATCGCTAAATCCTAGTTCGATATCGCGACCATCTTTAGGGATATAATTTGTTCTAAAAAGGTAGTCCCACAAACTCAGTGAGATCCCAAAGTTTACTCCATTTCGATTAGGTATAACTTTACTATGATGCCAAATATGCATTTTTGGGTTATTAAAAATATATTTAAAAATTCCGTAATCCCATCCAATATTTGCGTGATTAAGGTGTCCAATTGCGATAGTTATAAAGTGGACGATAAATACATCTTGTAGATTAAAGCCCCCAATTAAAATGATTGGGATATAGAGAATGGATTTATATACTATAGGTTCCATCCAATTGTATCTAAAGTGTGCTGCAAAACCCATCTCTTTCACACTATGGTGTGTTTTATGAATTTTCCATAAAAACGGAAAAGTATGTAACATTCTATGTACATTCCATTGTATGAAGTCACTGATGATAAAGAATAGAAACAGCGCAGTAGGACGTGACAATTTTTCGATAGAAAATAACTGAATCGGTTGCAGTTCGAAACCAAATAGCAATAAAAAATCATTGATTAATGTGGCAGTAATATTCGATAAAGCAATAAGCAAAATTAAATTCAACAGAAAGAAATTAAAGAATAAGTAGAATAAATCTAGCCAGAAATCTTTCCTGAAAATGCGTTGGTTTTTTCGCCAAGGGAAAGCAATTTCTAATAACCATACAATAAGTGAAATACTCAATAATCCATAAAAGTAGTTATCCCATTTCCAGTATAGGATTTCGTTTTTTAGGTAATTGAAGTATCCACTGTAGGATTCTAAAAAAATGCCAATGTATTTTTCCATGGTACTATTATAGTAATTGTTCTTTAAAATTGATATTGTATCCGCTGCGCTCTAAATCTTCAAAAGTATCGATATCATTCAGGGTTTCTAATAGCTGTACTTTTACGTTTTTTAAATCGTTCATAGTTGCATTAAAAACAGTAGCTGTTCCCCATTCTTTGTTATTAAAAACGGCAGGAGTGCTTTGGTTCAAACCTAATAGATAATAACCACCATCTTCTGCAGGGCCTACAACTGCATCATTATTTTGCAATGCTGTAAAAGCGTTCTCAATAATGCTTGCTTTCAAGTCAAATAAATCGCTGCCTACAACCACACAATGTTTGTATCCTTTATGAAATAAGGAGTCAAAAGCAGCTTGCATTTTATTTCCTAAATCACCTGGAGCTTGCAGTACTTTATTAAAATATTCTGTTGACCAAATATCGTTTTCTACGATAGTCGTATCATAAAATAAGAATTTATCACAGTCGATATGTTGTGTTTCATTGCGAGTATGTAACAACAATTCTTTATAAATTTCTAATGTTTTTTCGTCACCTATAGTTTTGGCTAAGCGTGTTTTTACCTTCCCTAATTCAGGGTTGCGGGTAAAAATGATTAGTGCTTTATTATTCATATACTTTATTTCCTTTGGTTAAGTATTTACTCCATTTCTTGTTATAGGTGTGCACACTATCTGTGGGTTTATTTTGCAAATTATAAACGGTACCGCCTTCATTTTTATATTCGAAAATACCTCCGTAAAGGTTGTAAACATTGGTATATCCTAGCTGTTGTAATTTTTCTCCAATGTTCTCACTACGCACACCAATCGAGCAATACACCACAATTGCAGTGCTTTTGTCTTTAATTTTGCTAGTCACTATTTCGCTTTTAAAATCATCATAACCCACAAATAAAGCATTTTTAATGTGGCTCACTTGATACTCTTTTGGTTCGCGAGCATCTAGATATACTAGATTTTTCTTGTCTTTTAATTCAGCTACTTTGATGTAAGGAACCGATTCTTTATTCAGCATTTTCAGCACACGAGGAATCGATTGCTGTGCTGACATAGCAAATGAAAATAAAAGGGGTAAAAAATAAAGACTCTTTCTCATTTTGATTTTTATATAGTACTTAAATTAATAGTCGGCTGTCATTGCAATTACTGACAAAAGTTACGTAAAAAAAGTAACAGAGGTTTTATATATTTAAAATAAAGAGGTTTGTATCACTTCAAATTCTTTGTTGCTGTTAAATGAAAATGTATTCACATTGATGAACTGCTTGGTATCTAGATCTAATTTGCGTAAAACAATGTGGCTACATTCAAATTCAATATGGCAATCAATGAAAATTTCTTCAGCTACTTGCAACTGCTCTTTTGTTAGTTTTCGAGCAATAGAAAGATGAGGGTCACTGCTTTTATGTTGCAAAGTGAAACGGGTTTCCTTATGAAAGCGTTTCATAATAGGAAGCAATTTTTCTTTCGAAAATAAATCTGGAGCGATAAACAAAGCACCATTTGGATAAGTAGAAAAATGATCAAGTAGTACTGTGAAGGGATCAACCGAATCAGCGATGCGTTCTAACTGTTTTGTAAAAATAGGCAACTGCTCATCAGAAGCGTTAAATTCTGCTATGGTAATGTGTGCCAATGAATTTTTACTGTGAAACCAACCAATGCGATCAGCTAGCATGTTTTTATACTGCTTGAGCTGCATAACTATTTCGTGATTAGGTTGAAAGACAATAGAGTAGGTATGCTGCATTTTAATTTTTGGATAAAGTTACTTTAGAAATTAAAACCAAGAAAGAAATGCGTCCTTAGAATGAGTATTTTTAAATAACTGACTTAAAATAATACACCAAATTAGAATTGGTTAACCAAAAAACGATACCTTAGTTTTTTATAAAAAAGAACATACAATGGCAGGATTATCACAAGAAACAAGAGAGAAATTAAAAAATATTAGCACACCTACAATCGCGACTTGCTTGTTTAAAAAGGGTTTTAAAAACCAATTTATTCAAGATGTGAAACCATTGCAATTAGGGAAACCAACAATGGTAGGGGAGGCGTATACCTTGCGTTCAATTCCCGCGCGTGAAGACCGCAATCCTATTACTGTTTTTAGAAATGCAGATCATCCGCAGCGTGTAGCAGTAGAGAGTTGTCCTGCTGGTCACGTTTTAGTTATCGATAGCCGTAAAGATACTCGTGCGGCATCAGGAGGTGATATTCTTGTGACTCGATTAATGGTGCGTGGTGTTGCCGGCATCGTTACAGATGGTGGTTTTCGCGACTCAGCAAACATCGCTAAATTGGCTATTCCTGCTTACCACAGTAGACCTAGCGCGCCTACCAACTTGACTTTGCATGAAGCACTAGATATCAATGTTCCCATTGCTTGCGGTGACGTGGCTGTTTTTCCAGGTGATGTTTTAGTGGGTGATGATGACGGAATCATGGTTATTCCAGCGCATATTGTTGACGAAGTAGCC
>TARA_R110002033_G_scaffold1111_2_pt1 | contig 15735 bp, 11 predicted proteins | sample TARA_R110002033 | Tara Oceans TARA_R110002033 (sample SAMEA4397051) | marine metagenome | biome: Polar Biome; feature: [SRF] surface water layer (ENVO:00010504); material: water (ENVO:00002006), including particulate matter (ENVO:01000060) such as... | depth 5 m
TTGCAATAAACGCAATCCAGGTTCAGGTTGTCCTGCTAAAAATGGCTTGAATCGAATGCATGCCATACTTGGTACTAGTGAAAGTTGTATCGCTGTTTTTCCATCTGACATGTGCATTGCTCTGGCAGCATTAAATGCAACTGTTAATGTAAGTAGTCCTAATGGTGATCGCAAAATAGCATTCACTGACTTTCATCGCTTAGCTGGAAATAGCCCTGAGAAAGACAATAACTTAGAGCATGACGAAATCATCACTGGGTTGACGTTGCCAAATGAAGATTTCTCACAGTATTATTCATATTTAAAATTACGCGATCGCAACTCTTATGCTTTTGCATTAGTGAGTGTTGCAACAGCTATGAGATTAGAACATAATAAAATCACAACTATTAGAATTGCCTTAGGCGGTGTAGCACACAAACCTTGGCGCGATTTTGAAGTGGAACAATTTCTTGAAGGTAAGGAACCAAATAAAGAAAATTTTACCGAAGCGGCAAAAATGATAATAAAAACTGCCAAAGGTTATGGAGATAACGACTTTAAAATTGAGCTTTCAGTAAAAGCTATTGTTCGTAACTGTATGATGGCATTACATCCTGAAACGCAAAGACCCGGAGCGCAACCCTCATTATAGAAGATTATGAAAACATCACAAGAAATAGGAAAGCCAATAAATAGGCTCGAAGGAAACTTAAAAGTTACTGGTGCTGCAAAATATGCTGGTGAATATAACGTGGGCGATTTGTCGCATGGCTATATTGCAAACAGTACTATTACAAAAGGTAAAATTATCGAAATCGATGAAAGTAAAGCAGCTGCTATCCCTGGAGTAATTGCAATTATAACCCATAAAAACAGAACTAAATTACCTTGGTTTGACATGCTCTATGCCGATATGGATGCACCTCCAGGAACTCCATTCAAACCATTATACAACGAAAATATTCTATACAATGGTCAACCTATCGCACTGGTTGTTGCCGAAACATTTGAAACAGCTCGCTACGCTGCCTCATTATTGGCGATTACGTATGAAGAAGAAGCTTTTGAAACCGAGCTGGCAGCGCATTTAGACGAGGCACGTGATCCTAAAAAAGGAATGGCAACGGCTATAAAACCTTTACCTCCTACTAACAAAGGAGATTTTGAAGCCGCTTATAAAGATGCCTTTGCTCGTTATGAAGGTGAATTTACGCACGGTGCAGAACATCACAATCCATTAGAATTATTTGCAACTACTGCAGTTTATGAGGGTAAAGGCAAGTTGACAGTATATGACAAAACGCAAGGTACAAGTAATTGCCAACTATATATTGCTAACGTTTTTAGTTTACATTATAATGATGTTCGGGTTTTGTCTCCCTTTGTAGGTGGTGGTTTTGGATCTGGTTTGCGACCACAATATCAATTATTCTTGTGTGTAATGGCTTCGCTAATGTTAAAACGAAATGTGCGTGTAACGATGGATCGAACTCAGATGTTTAGTTTTGGACACCGCCCGCAAACGATACAAAAAACGAAATTCGGAGCCAATAGTGAAGGCATCGTCACGGCATTAAATCATACAGCAATCGCCGAGACTTCTCAGTTTGAGGACTACACTGAAGTAGTTGTAAACTGGGGAAACATGCTGTACCCTGCAGAGAATACATCATTAGATTATAAACTAGTTCCGCTTGATGTGTTTACGCCAATGGACATGCGAGCTCCAGGAGGAAGTACTGGAATGCACGCTATAGAGGCGACCATGGATGCCCTTTCCTATGAGCTCAATATTGACCCAATGGAATTTCGTTTGCTGAATTACTCAGAAGTTGATGCAAGCGAAAACAAACCGTATTCAAGTAAAGAACTGAAAGAATGTTACAAACAAGGAGCAGAAAAATTTGGTTGGAAAAACAGAGCTTCAAAACCTAGAGCCACTAAACGCGGCAATCGATTAGTGGGAACAGGAATGAGCACTGGAATATGGGATGTCATTGCGCTTCCCGCAAAAGCAAAAGCAAAATTTAGCAAAGACGGAAAATTAAAAGTGACGAGTGCAGTCACAGATATAGGAACGGGAACTAAAACTATTATGACGCAAATTGCAGCCGATAGTTTTGCCGTTGCGATAGACGACGTAACATTTGATCATGGAGACAGCGATATGCCTATGGCTCCTATTCAAGGTGGCTCATATACTACTGGAGTTGTAGGATCTGCAGTAAAAGCTGCTTGCAAAGCATTACAGAAAAAAGTATTTAAAAAAGCTAAAAATATAAGCGACTCTCCTTTAAGCGGTTTAAAAATAACAGATGTAGTTTTTAAAAATGCTGCTATTTATTCTAAAGAGGATTTTAGTAAATTCATCAATTATAAAGATATTGTAGTTGCAGATGGAAAAAATTGGATTGCTGCTTCAAAAAGTAATATTCCGAATTTATTAGAATTAAAAAAATATACTCGAGCGGCACATAGCGCTGCATTTGTAGAAGTTGAAGTCGATGAAGAGTTAGGAATAGTAAATGTAACTCGAGCGGTGACAGCGGTTGCCGCTGGAAAAATTATTAACCCAAAAACTGCTCGAAGCCAAATTCTAGGTGGTATGGTTTGGGGAATTAGTAAAGCCCTACGAGAAGAATCCATGACTGATCACAATCTAGGGAAGTATATGAATACAAATTTGGGAGAATACCATATTCCAGTTCATGCAGATATTCATGATTTAGACGTAGTCTTTGTCGATGAAAAAGATGATATCATCAATGAACTAGGAAGTAAGGGCGTGGGCGAAATTGGTTTAGCATCCATGGCTCCAGCTATTGCTAACGCTATTTTTCATGCAACTGGAAAACGAATTAATAAATTCCCAATTCACTTTGATGATTTAATGTAATAGTATTGACATAAAAATTTTGAAATAAAAAAGCAGTTTACCATTTTTATCGAAATAGTAAACTGCTTTTAATTACATAAATATTTAGAGTGACTCCCTCTAATTCTTTAAAACATCCGCATCTAAAAATGAAGCTGCTAAGAATTTTGCAACGCCATCAAATTCATTTGTGTCTATAATTTGCAATTGAGGTAATTTCTTTTTCAGACTCTCTGGGGCATTCCCCATTATATAGCCATGAGCGGTCGCGGTTAACATTTTTTCATCATTGTATCCATCACCAAAAGAAACTGCATTATCGAATCTTACATTTTCTATTTCTAAAATTTTTGAGATCGCCACACTTTTGTCTACTGACTTATCCATGAATTCCAAGCAGTATGGCAAACTAAAAGCATGACTAAATAAGTGATCATGATTTACTAAAATTTTGTCTCTCAATTCAATTAACTTCCCGTGACTTTCATGAGTAAAAAACATTTTAATTGCCTTTAAATCTGTCTCATTTTTAAAGTTTACAACCTCAGGGCGGTAATTTAATTCTTTTTGAAATTTGTTTAGTTTCTCATTGGTTTTATTTGTTTGCCACACATCTTCCTTAAACAATACCGTAGTGAATTCAGGATCAATTTCTAAAGCTAGAACAGATTTGATAGCATCACTTTCAATATCAAATGAAAAAAGCAAGTCCTTGTTTGGATTATGAATTCTAGCCCCATTTGACGTTACTAGATAGATGGGGAAATCAAATCCAGCTACCAGTGGCATGGCATCGAGATGATGTCTACCAGTGGCTACAATAATTAGATAATTTCTATCATACAATTCTTTAAAGATCTTCTTACTATAATCAGATATTTGATGTTCCTTGTTTAAGAGTGTACCATCTAGATCTGTTATTATTACTTTTATATTATCCATTTTTTGTTTTCGAAAATTATAATTTAGACTGCAATTATTAGTCCAATTACTTGAAGTTGTTGAAGAATCTATTATTTGAAAACTGATTTTCTAATCACTTTTCCAAATAACCTGTATCCCATATTATTTCGTAGAATATTGAGGCACCTTGCATCAAAACCTATGGTATGTCTCTTAAAATTACTTGAAGGATTCTCTGCAATTTTGAAAACTTTCTTGATTATAGCCGGTTTTAAATCTTTATTCTTTTTTGTTTTCTTTTCGACAATTGAACTTATTCGATCCATCAAATTGTTATAAGCTGTAAGCGAAGACCGATCAGACTTGGTTACATTATTTTGAAAATTTGAAGGTGTATTACCAAATTGAATCGTAGCAACGCTAATATTAAAAGTGGCAAGTTCATAAGCCATACATTCAGAAAAACTTTCTACAGCATGTTTTGTGGAGTGGTAAAAACTCCCCAATGGCAAATTCACTAAACCTGCAATAGAAGTGATATTTATAAATTGTCCTTTCTTTTGTTTTCTAAATTCAGGAATAAAACTCCTGCATACTTTAACAATCCCAAGGTAATTAACATCGACAATGTTTTTAATTTCTTCATCTTCTGATAATTCCACGAAACTTCTATATCCTATTCCAGCATTATTTATGACAACATCAATAGTACTAAAGTCTCTCATTATTTCCTTTTTTGCAGCAGCAATACTCTCACTACAAGTGACGTCAAGTACATAGCAATGGATATTATCTTTTTCGGCAAGTTCATTTGCATGGCTTAAGCATAACATTGTAGCAATAACGTTCCAGCCGTTTTGGGCAAAGTGAAACGCCATTTCTTTTCCTATTCCGCCTGATGCACCAGTAATGACAACATTTTTCAATTTATTATATTTTAATCATGTGTTCTTTAAGCTATTAAAATCACATATTATTTAATAAAGGCGACCCCAATTGGGGCCGCACTTCAGCAATATACTTTTTATTTTTGACAGGCAAAAACTTTAATCCTGATTTTCGATTTGCTTGTAGGCGTCAATCACTTTTTTAACTAATTTGTGCCTCACAATGTCTTTGTCATCAAGATAAATTATTCCTATTCCTTCAACATCTTTTAACACAAGAAGCGCTTCTTTTAAACCAGAAATCGTTCGTCGAGGCAAATCGACCTGCCCAGGATCTCCAGTTACCATAAACTTAGCACTTTTTCCCATTCGAGTCAAAAACATTTTCATTTGGGAATGCGTCGTATTCTGTGCTTCATCCAAAATAACAAATGCGTTATCTAGCGTTCGTCCTCTCATGAATGCTAATGGCGCAATTTGTATAATCCCTTTTAAAATATAATCCTCTAATTTTTCATTTGGCAACATGTCTCTAAGTGCATCGTACAATGGCTGCATGTAAGGATCTAGTTTTTCCTTCATGTCCCCTGGTAAAAACCCTAAATTCTCTCCTGCCTCTACTGCGGGACGAGTTAAAATAATACGCTTAACTTGCTTTTCTTTTAGAGCTTTTATAGCCATCGCTACACCCGTGTATGTTTTTCCAGTTCCAGCAGGACCAACGGCAAAAACCATATCGTTTTTATTAATGGTATCGACTAGTAATTGCTGGTTAGGCGTCATGGCTTTAATGATTTTACCGCCTACGCCATGAACTAGAATTTTATCATTTCCAGCCATCCTTTTATCATCTTGCGGATCGCCTAGAATGACACGCTCAATCACGTTATCATCTATTGTATTGTATCTTGTAAAATGAACCATTAAACGCTGAAAACGTTTTTCAAATTCATCTAAAATTTCTTTCTCGCCGAATGCTTTTAAAGTAGTCCCTCGCGCTACAATTTTAAGCTTTGGGTAATATTTTTTAATTATTTCAAGGTGAGTATCTTGAGCACCCCAAAAATCTTTTGGAGCAATGTCTATGAGTTCGATTATTCTTTCGTTCAAAAGTTGTAGTTTTAAATTAAAATTAGTTAATAAGTAATTCTATTTTTGTGCAATAATAAAGTGGGATTAAATTTCCCTAAACAGTTCGATTTTGTAACCGATTTTTGCGTTTTTGAATTTACTATTATTAGCTTTGCACTTCTCAAATTTAATGAAAATTATTTTTAGACAACACCATTAGTTATAAACAAATTTATGTCAATAATTACCCTTACTACAGATTACGGTTTAAAAGATCACTTTGTTGGTGCATTGAAAGGGAAGATATTATCTGAATATTCTGAAGCTAAAATTATTGACATTTCTCACCACATCGATCCTTTCAATACTGTCGAGGCGAGTTACATTGTAGGCGCTGCTTACAGTAGTTTTCCTAAAGGCACTGTACACTTGATTGGTGTAGATATGGAATTAAATAAAGAGAACCAGCATATTGCCATGCAATGGAATGATTCTTATTTTATTGCTGCTGATAATGGTATTTTAAGCATGCTTTCGCAAAAAATTGTCCCTCAAAAGACGGTTGCTATAAACATACATGATCGGTTACCTAGTGATGCTTCTGGTATGGATGTTTTTGTAAAGGTGGCGTGTCATATTGCAAAAGGTGGTTTGCTAAATGTCATTGGTAGAGAAATTGCTACTATAAAGGAAATTACTGCTTTAAAAGCCGTGATTTCAGATACTAATAATGCTATAAAAGGGCATGTTGTTTACATTGATCATTTTGGGAATGTAGTTACTAATATTTCTAAACAACAATTTGTCGAAGTTGCAAAAGGCCGCCCTTATGAAATTATTATGAGAACGAAGAATATCAAAACTATTCTACCTAATTATTCAGCCATAGCAAGTTCAGAAAAATATCCTATTAAAAATTATGAAGGCGAAAAACTAGCCATTTTTAATGAAGCGGGCTATCTTGAAATCGCAATTTTCAGGAGCAATCCTGCAACAGTGGGCTCGGCACATAGTTTACTTGGATTGAATTATAGAGACGTCGTTTCTATCGAATTTAAAAATTAAAATCTAATAAATCACAATTTCATGTTTGTACGTATTGTAAAATTGAGTTTTCACGAAGAGAATATTGCTGCATTTTTAGAAAATTTCGAAACTATAAAAGATCAAATTAGAGCCACTCCCGGAAACCTTTTATTAGAATTATACCAAGATAAAACCAATCCCAACATTTTTTTTACTTACAGTTATTGGGAACAAGAAACCGACTTAGAAAATTATCGCAATTCTGATTTTTTTGAAGAAGTTTGGTCTTTCACAAAAAAATTATTCAACGATAAGCCTGAAGCTTGGAGTGTTGACAAACTCGCTAGTTTGCAATAAATACTAATCGACTCTCTCAAACGTTTATATATAAAATACGCACAATGAAAGCAATATTATTTCGCGAAATCAATTCGTTTTTTGGCTCGACCATAGGCTATTTGGTTATAGGTTTATTCTTAATTTTAAACGGTCTTTTTCTGTGGGTATTTCAAGGAGAATACAATATTTTAAATACTGGTTTTGCTGATCTCTCTCCTTTTTTCACCTTAGCGCCATGGATCTTAATTTTCCAGATTCCGGCGGTTACCATGCGCAGTTTTTCTGATGAAAAAAAGCAAGGAACGCTAGAATTACTACTTACAAAACCATTGTCCCTATCTGAAATTATAGGTGGTAAATTCTTTGCCGCTGTATTATTAATTGTGATTGCTATTATACCTACTTTCATTTATGTTGTCATGATTTCTAATTTGGGAATGCCCGAAGGGAATATCGATATGGGAAGCACAATAGGATCTTATGCTGGATTATTGCTTCTTGTAGCCGCTTATGCTGGAATAGGGATTTTTTGTTCAACCCTTTCAGACAATCAAATTGTTTCTTTTATCATCGCAGTATTCATTTGCTTTTTATTTTATTTTGGTTTCGAAGGCTTGGCTACTTTACTACCTGATTATGCCACTTATATTTCATATTTAGGTATGCAAGATCATTTTAAAAGTATGGGTCGAGGCGTTATTGACACAAGAGACGCGATCTATTTTGCGAGTATCACAGCTGTTTTTCTTTCGATGACAAAGTATAATCTCAAATCAATCCAACTGTAATGAAAACTACTAAAGATAAAAATTTAAAATCACTATTATTAATTGTGCTATTAATAGTAGTGGCAAATATTGTCAGTAATTTTTACTTTCATCGTTTTGATTTGACTAAAGACAAGCGCTATACTTTATCTCAAACTTCGTTAGATATTGTAAAGCAAGTACAGAATCCACTTTCGATAAAAATTTACATGCAAGGTGAACTTCCTGCTGAATTTAAAAGACTGCAGCAAGAGACACAGCAATTACTTGAAGAGTTTCAAGCGTATAATAAAAATATATTTTTCGAATTTGTAGATCCCTTGAAAGAGGAAGAGACAAGTATGGAAAATATCAAAGAGTTGTATCGAAAAGGATTGACTCCCGTTAATATTACCGTTGATGATAAAGGGAAACAATCGCAAGCAATGGTTTTTCCATGGGCTATTGCAGTGTATAACAATAAAGAAATCAACATTCCTTTATTAAAAAATAGAATGGGTGCTACTATTACTGAGAAGGTCATTGGATCTGTTCAACATCTCGAGTATTCAATTGCCGATGCCTTAAATAAATTAACGGTTTCAAGGCAAAAAACGATTGCAGTAATAAAAGGTAATGGCGAGTTGCCAGATTATGCGATGGCAAAATTCTTACTACAAATGAGAGAAAGCTATCACATAGGACCATTTACACTAGACTCTATAAACACCGACCCTATTAATACTTTAAATGCATTACAAAAATACGATCTAGCTGTGATCGCTAAACCTACAGAGCGATTCTCTGACGAAGAAAAACAAGTTCTTGATCAATATTTAATGCATGGAGGGAAAGCGCTATGGTTGGTCGATCAAGTTTCAGTTGAGATGGATAGTTTGTACAATGAGACTGGTTCTACATTAGCATTTCCTAGGGATTTGAATTTAAATGATATGTTCTTTAAATACGGTTTCAGAATCAATCCTGATATTATAAAAGACGAGCGAGGAACTCCTATAAAATTAGCCACGGGCGAGCAAGGAAGCGGTACCCAATTTCAAGATTTTAACTGGAAATTTGCTCCAGAAGTTCATACTCAAATTCAGCACCCTATTGTTAAAAGTTTGGGAGGGATCAAATTTGATTTTGCTAACTCTATTGATACATTAAGAAATGGAATCAAGAAGATTATCCTCTTAAAGTCTTCAAAATATTCAAAAAAATTAGGAACCCCGATCGAAATTAATTTGGATATCGTAGCCGAGGAAACAAGTCCTAATCATTATATCAATACAGGGGAAATTCCACTTGCCGTGCTACTAGAGGGTTCGTTTAGCTCTATGTATGAAAATAGAGTTTTACCATTCGAACAAGTTGATTTTCAAGCTAAGGGAGCAAAATCAAAAATGATTGTAATTGCAGATGGCGATATTGTTAAAAATCAATTGGACAAAGAAGGCCAGCCAGTCGAACTAGGATTTGATCAGCGATCAGGAAACTTATATGATAATAAAGATTTTATGCTGAACTGTGTTAATTACTTGATGGATGACACTGGACTTATTAACATTAGAAGCAAAGATTTAGACTTACCACTATTAGATAAAGACAAAGTTTACGAACGTTATAGCACTATACAAGCGATAACTATCGGGCTTCCAATTCTGATATTGGCAATTTTTGGTGTTGCATTTACCTACTTAAGAAAAAGAAAATACAGTAAGTAGATGTTGATAAAAAAGTTTCAATACTAGATTAGTTTACGATATATTTGTAAAATGTATTGTATTTTAAAATTGATCTAAAATATATACCACAAAAAATAAAACAAAACAGATGAAATTTATAGTATCGAGTTCATACTTATTAAAACAGTTACAAGTTTTAGGAAGTGTTATTAATAGTAGTAATACTTTACCAATTCTAGATAACTTTTTATTTGAATTAAACCATAACGAGTTAACCGTTTCAGCGTCGGATTTAGAGACTACAATGTCTGCAAATTTAGCTATCGACTCAACTAGTGAAGGTAGTGTTGCTGTTCCTGCAAAGTTGTTATTGGAGATTTTAAAAACCTTTCCTGAGCAACCGTTAACTTTTACTGTTGAAGAGAATAGTACTATCGAAATTAGTTCAAATTCTGGTAAATACGCATTAGCATATGCTCCAGGAGAGGAATTCCCTAAGGCTGTAAATCTTGAAGAACCTTCAGTCACGCTAGTTCCTGCAGATGTTTTAGCTACAGCTATTAGTAAAACAATTTTTGCTGCTGGAAATGATGATTTAAGACCCGTGATGTCTGGAGTATTTTTTCAGTTCTCTCCAGAAGGATTGATCTTTGTGGCAACTGATGCTCATAAATTAGTTAAATATGCACGTACAGATGTAAAAGCATCTCAAGTTGCAGATTTTATTATGCCAAAGAAACCGTTAACTATATTGAAAAATATCTTGACTTCATCTGATGCAGAAGTAAAAATAGAGTATAACGATTCGAATGCTACTTTTTCTTTCGACAACTACATTTTAATGTGTCGTTTAATTGATGGGAAGTATCCAAATTACGAAGCGGTAATACCAAAAGAAAATCCTAATAAGTTAATGATTGATCGTTCTCAATTTTTGAGTTCGGTACGTCGTGTTGCTATTTTCTCTAATAAAACTACGCACCAAATACGTTTGAAAATTGCTGGTGCAGAGTTGAACGTTTCTGCCGAAGACATTGATTATTCGAATAAAGCAGAAGAAAGATTGACATGTGATTATCAAGGTGACGATATGCAAATAGGATATAACTCACGCTTTTTAACAGAGATGTTGACTAATTTACAGTCAGACATGATCATGCTCGAAATGTCATTACCAAACAGAGCAGGTATCCTTACTCCGGTAGATGGATTGGAAGAAGGAGAAACAGTAACCATGCTAGTAATGCCGGTAATGCTTAACAGTTAACAAATTATTAAGTTTTTGTTATAGTAATATTTTTGTACAACGATAATTTTACTTATCATTGTGATTCAGAAAACGCTATTAACCAAACCATTTTTTATACTAAAAAAACCGCTATTTCCTTTTTAAAGGATATGCGGTTTTTTTTTTACTTTTTATTCATCTATTTTAGATTACCCTTCCCCATCCTGATACGTATAATTGTAAGCATTTAACATCTTTAACTGAGTATTTGCAACTCAATTTTAAGCCATTTAACAAAAGAACCCCTTGTATCATAAATCACCCTTATAAACGTCCAAAACCTCTCAAGTTTTGTAAGTTTAGATTCATTTAATAATCTATAAGATTTGTCATTCTCAAAAAGCATGCAATAATTAACATTAAATGGAGCAAGTTGATGTAAGAATGTAACATAGATAGACCAACTAAAGGTTTATTGAATATAAAACTTGACTACATTTTTCTAATCGCAATCTTTCATCTCAATTAAACGATTTAGCATATACACCTAATTTATGCTCCAATACGATACCACTATGGAAATCTCATAATTGAGTATCATAATTACTATTAAGCCTTTATTTTCATAAAAGATATTGAGAGCCCATTTTACACGATTTGTTAAACAGATACTCTATTGCAGATAAAAGGAGCTACATATCACACCTTATATGCTTAGGGCGCGTCATATTAACTTGTAAAGTATAGTGCTGTAACTATGAAGGATTAATATGTAATTACAGTAGTCAAATAGCATAGAAAAAGACATAAAAAAAAGGCAGTGTATAAATACACTGCCTTTTCACTTTATTTTAATGTCACTTATTAATTAAGAGACATGATAATAAATTCGCTTCGTCTGTTTAATTGATGTTCAGCCTCGGTACATTCTACACCATCAGCACATTTATTAATTAGCCTAGACTCACCGTAACCTTTACTAGTTAAACGATCTGCACTAATACCGTTATCAATTAGCCATTTCATTGTAGACTTGGCTCTTCTTTCTGACAAGCTTTCATTGTATTTTGTACTAGCTCTACTATCAGTATGTGAACGAATATCAATTTTCATTTTAGGACTTTGTTGCAACACATCAAGGACTTTAGAAAGTTCTAGTGCAGCATCAGGTCTAATATTAGACTTATCTAAGTCAAAGTATATAATTGGAATTTCTAAGAACTTCGCCAAGTCATCCCCTACTTTAACTTTCTTAACAGAAGTTTCTAATGCGATTGGCAAATCAGTACTACCGTTCTCATCTGGGATTGACACACTAACTTCTTTTGTAAAGTAATTTTCTTTTTCAGCACGAACGTAATAATTATTATCACATTCTACATTGAAGGTATAAAGCGCTTTATCATCAGCAGTTGTTGATTCAATTAAGTTATGTTCGTTATTGTATAATGACACTTTAGCATTAGGTAATAATTCTAAAGTAGCAGCATCTGTAATCAAACCAGATAGCGCTTGCTCACAACCAATTCTTCTCAGCTCTTTGAATTTATAAATATCATCAAAACCTAAACCATTAACTTTATTAGATGAGAAAAATCCATATCTGGTAACTAAGTCAATCCAATAAGCGAAATCATCAAAAGGAGAATTTATATCAGAACCAATATTTTCAATTCTTTTAAAAGAACCGTCTGCATTAATTTTAGACATGAAAATATCTAATCCTCCCATACCTGGATGCCCATCTGAGGCAAAATAAATCTCATTATCTTGACTAATAAAAGGAAAAGTCTCTCTTCCTGGTGTATTAACTAATGGCCCTAAATTAACTGGTTTGCCATAAGAGTCTTTTCCAATGATAGCAACTTTAAACAAATCTGATTGACCTAAAGTTCCAGGCATATCAGAGGCGAAATATAAAGTTTTCTCATCCGGACTTAGAGCTGGATGCGCAGTGCTGTATTCATTACTATTAAATGGCAACTCCTTAATATCTGTCCATTCGTTATTTTTTAATACCGCTTTATAAATTTTTATGAGGGTAATTCCGCTTCCATTTTGACCTCTTTTACCATCTAAATAATTATTTCTAGTGAAGTACACTGTCGAACTATCTTTAGTAAAAACTGGAGTAGACTCATTAAATTTAGACTTCAAATGGTTATCAAAACGTTCTACTTTACTTGGATTAAAATTTTCATCTAAATCACTACTGTATAAGCTTGTAAAATATTGATCTGTCCAAGTATGTATTCTTTGACCTAAACTCCCTGTATCACGAGCTGAAGTAAAAACTAATTTGTTGTTATACACTGTCGAACCATAATCAGAATATTTTGAATTGATAGTAGTTTTACTAATATCATATCTACCTGAATTCGCTTTAATTCTTTTTAAATAATCTTCCTCATTACGAAAGAACTTAGCTCTATTATCGTCCTTAGCTATTGCACTAAATTTCTCTAAGTACTCATCAGCTTTTTTGTTTTCACCAATTGTCTTAAGTGATTGAGCGTATCTATAATAATATTCTTTATCGTAATCAGACCCTAGAGCAAATAATTCAGTATACCACTTAGCGGCACTTTGAAATTCACCATTGAAATAATATGCATTCCCTAGTTTTTGAAAAATTTCTGCTGATTTATAACCTTTTCCTGCAATGCGTTCAAAAGTTTCAATTGAATTGATATAAGCAAAATTATTATATTGAGTTTCTGCTGTATTCAACTTAGCCTTTTGCGAATAAGCACTAATCGAAATAATGCTTAAAAACATTATATAAAGGAGTATGTTTTTTTTCATGTGATGTTTTTTTTAGAAGAATCTAGGAGTAGTTATTCTTTTATTATTTTTGAAGATCTCATATCTAAAAAATATTTCATGTGATCCCGAATTGTAATTGTCTAATTTGGTTGTAGCCAAATCATAAGCATAACCAATGTACATTGAATCTGATATTTGAAAACCAGCCATAGCAGTAACTGCTGCGCTCCATCTATATGCCAATCCAAGTGAGAATTTATCATCATATAACACGTTAGCAGATAAATCCACCTGTAATGGTGCCCCTTGCACTACTTTAGTTAAAAATGCTGGTTTCAACTTTAAGTAATAGTTCAAATCAAAGACATAACCCCCGATTAAGTAATAGTTAATTTTTTCTGTATAAATCGCTACTTCATTATCATCATAACGATCTGTTTCAATAAAGTTAGGAACAGATAACCCTAAATAACCACGATCAGAGTGTAGATATAAACCCGCACCTACATTTGGCGTAAATTTATTATTATAATTCGTAAACGTTCTATCCCCTTGAGCTTCTGGGTTTAGTTTAGATACGTCCAAATCAAAAAGATTTCCAGTACCCTTCACTCCAAAACTCAACTTATAATTTTCAGATGTTGGAATAGAATAAGAAAGATCAACAGAAAAAGCATTTTCATGTGTCGGTCCAATTTTATCACTTACAATGGATACACCTAAACCTAGATTAGAGTTATTGAGCGGTGTGTTTACTGATACAGCATTAGTGACAGGAGCACCATCAAGTCCAACCCATTGAGTTCTATGTAAAGCGAATATACTCAACGCTCCTCTCGAACCTGCATAAGCGGGGTTGATATTAATAGTGTTGTACATGTACTGTGTGTACTGAGCATCTTGTTGTGCTAAACCAGCTAAACCAGTAAATACTAATGTGTAAATTAATGCTAATTTTCTCATTTATCAATTTTTTATAGCTGTGGCCAAAATTGGCCACAGCTAGTAAATTTATTTATCTAGATAGGTATAAATAACCATCTTTTTTATTGTTCTGAATATTACCTAATCCATCTACAGATTTATAAGTAAGAATGTAAAAGTATGTTCCGGTAGGCAATCCGTCAGATTGAGAGATTGTTGTTCTACCATTTGAGATACCTCTAAATGAATTGTTTTGATTGTCGTAGTTTCTCACTTTGTAAACTAGTACTCCCCATCTGTTGTATATTTCAACTTCATTTTCAGGGTAACATGCTACATCAGCAATATTGTCGATTACAAATATATCATTTATTCCATCATTATTAGGAGAAAAAGCATTATGAACTTCAATCGCTCCACAACCTAATACAATACCACAATCATCGTTAACTTCCATGTTCACTGTCATGTTAATTGGACAAGCAGTTGTACTTACAGTGTATCTAAAGTTATAAGTACCTACTGGAACATCAAGTGGAGTAAAAATGCTTCCCACTAATTTACCAGTATTATCATCTACCCAAGTACCAGTTGTAGGTACACCTGTAGGTAATAGCGTATTCAAGTCATAAGTATCAACACCACTATTACAAACTTCCTCAATAACTGTTGGTAAGTCGTTTGTTGCTTCCCCTACATTCACTACGATATCAGCTGTACTACAATTTGCAACGCTAAGCTTATCGCATATCTCGTATGTTAAGTTGTATACTCCAGCAACTATACTTTCATTTAAAGTTATGTTACCTAAAGCGTCTATAGCTATTTGATCATTTGTACCCGATACAATTCTGAAATTAACTTGATCCGCAGTAAATGCACTTCCGTTCACAAGGTCGTTATCAAAGATGTTTCCAACTGGCGCAAGACCTGTTGTATTACAAACAGTTGTTGTATAATTATCCTCATTTGCCACAATGCTGTTTCCAATCACAGTTACCGTTACCGTTGCTGTATCACAGTTTGTTGGGTTTAATACCTCACAGATTGTGTACTGTACCGTGTATTCTCCTGCTGGAGTATTCGGTGCAACGGTTACTGTTCCGTCTGCTGGATTCACTGTTAATGGTCCGTTTGGTGTAGAAGTAATTACTACATCTGCTGGGTTAACTGGTGTTCCGTTCAACGTATCATTTGCTAATACACTTGGAGTTGTTCCTCCTGCACCACCGTCAATTGGTCCTAATGTATCATTAACTGCGTCAATTGGTGATTTCTCAACTGTTACTGTTACTGTTGC
>TARA_R110002033_G_scaffold6273_1_pt1 | contig 15735 bp, 17 predicted proteins | sample TARA_R110002033 | Tara Oceans TARA_R110002033 (sample SAMEA4397051) | marine metagenome | biome: Polar Biome; feature: [SRF] surface water layer (ENVO:00010504); material: water (ENVO:00002006), including particulate matter (ENVO:01000060) such as... | depth 5 m
GTTTTGTTTGCGATTTATATTGAAATACTAAGGTGCTTTTTCCTGTTTTAAAAGATATTTTTTGAGGTGTATCTAGAACTTGTTCAAAATTTAAAACATGTTTATAAAACTGTTTTTGTTTTTGAATGTTATTAGTAAACAATGTTAATTCGCTAATTTTCACAATTTAAAATTACATATGAATTTTCATGTGAAACAATAATTCAAACTGATTTATCTTATGTAATCATAAAACCTTTTTATAGCTCAGGATAAACGTAATAACATTGTGCCCGTAAAAGATTTTAACTAAATTCGTTTCTTATAAAGATTTCAAACGTTTCCATTTCAAATACGTTCTAGGATTTAAAAATTAAAATCCTCACAAACTAAACACTATATTAAAAATTAATTTTTTTATGAAGAATCTTGTCAATATTTTAATAGGGCTATTTTTAATCCTAAGTACTACTCTTACAGCTCAAAATTTAGAGTTTGCTGATCTATTACAAAATATAAATTCCAGACAAAACACATCTCTTAATGGTAAGTGGGATATTATTGTAGACCCTCTTGAAAATGGCTACTACAATCATAGACTATTACCAAAAGACAATGGTTATTTCAAGAATGCTAAAATGACATCACCCTCAGATCTTATCGAATATAATTTCGACACAAGTTTTCAATTAGATGTTCCTGGAGATTGGAATACACAAATGGATAAGTTATACTATTATGAAGGAACTGTATGGTATAAAAAAGACTTTACATACCATGCTAACTCAGACAAACTTGCTTTTTTATATTTTGAAGCTGTTAACTACGAAGCGATTGTATATTTAAACGGAGAACGCATAGGATCTCATGTTGGTGGATATACCCCTTTTCAATTTGAGGTTACCAATAAACTTAAGGAAGGCGATAATTTTGTGGTTGTAAAAGTAGATAATAAACGTAAAAAAGAGAATGTACCAACTGTAAATCAGGATTGGTGGAACTATGGCGGTATCACAAGGTCTGTGCATTTAATTACAACTCCAAAATCATATATTAAAGACTATTCTATTCAATTACCTAAAGGAAACACAACAACTATTGATGGTTGGGTACAAGTTGAAAACAGTAAAGATGGTGATCTGGTTACCATTAATATCCCCGAACTTAAAAAAAGTGTAAACTCAATTCTTAAAAACGGAATAGCTAAATTTTCAGTGAAGGCAAAACCTGTGCTTTGGAGTCCTTATAGTCCCAAATTATACGAAGTCATTATTAAAACACCAACCGACAAATTAACTGATCATATTGGTTTTAGGACGGTAGCCACCGATGGAAGTAAAATTTTATTAAACAATAAACCAATATTCCTAAAAGGCATAAGTATTCATGAGGAAGCTCCTTTTAAAACCGGTCGGGTTACATCAAAAGAAGAATGTAAAATACTACTACAATGGGCTAAAGAGTTAGGTTGTAATTTTATTCGATTAGCTCATTATCCACATAGCGAAACCATGGTTCGCGAAGCTGAAAAAATGGGCTTTATGATTTGGTCTGAAATACCGGTATATTGGACCGTTCAATTTGACAACAAAGACACGTATGCCAATGCACAAAATCAACTGACTGAAATGATTTCTAGAGATAAAAATAGAGCGGCTATCCTATTATGGTCTATGGCTAATGAAACCCCAGAGGGAGAAGCTCGATTATCTTTTATAGCAGACTTAGCTAAACAAGCACGAAAACTTGATAATACCAGATTAATTACTGCTGCATTAGATACCCAAGGAAAAGGTAATGATGGCAATTTAATAGAAGACCCACTTGGAACAATTGTAGATGTAATTGGTATTAATAATTATTGCGGTTGGTATGCAGGAGCACCAGAAACATGTCCTGACATTAAATGGGCAAGTAAATACGACAAACCTATGATTATGAGTGAAGTTGGAGGTGGTGCTTTATATGGATTACATGGAAACAAAAATGAACGTTGGACAGAAGAATACCAAGCTGATGTGTACAAAAAAAATATTGAAATGATGCGGAATATTAAATTTTTGGCAGGTTTATCTCCTTGGATTTTAATGGACTTCCGTTCTTCAAGACGCCCGTTAAGAAGAATTCAAGATGATTTTAATAGAAAAGGATTGATTTCTGAACAAGGCATGAAAAAACAAGCTTTTTATATTCTCAAAGATTATTATAATAACGAAAATAATTAGTCGATTTCAATAAAGTTTTTGATTTTATTATTAAAATACAAAAAAGTAAAAACTACTCTAATTCTTGATGCTTTGAATAGTTTCGCCATTTCTCAATACACTGTTGCATATCTTCAGGAATCTCAGACGTAAATTGCATAAACTTGCCTGTTTTTGGGTGTGTAAAACCTAAGGTTTTAGCATGTAATGCTTGTCTTGGCAACACTTTAAAACAGTTATCTACAAACTGCTTATACTTGGTAAACGTGGTTCCTTTTAGTATTTTTTCTCCACCGTAACGTTCATCATTAAAAAGGGTGTGCCCTATATGTTTCATATGCACACGTATTTGATGCGTTCTACCCGTTTCTAACTTGCAAGACACTAAAGTTACATAGCCTAAACGCTCCAAAACCTTGTAATGAGTTATGGCTGGCTTTCCTTTATCAGCTTCATCACCAAAATAAACAGTGTTTTGTAATCTGTTTTTAGGATGACGTCCAATATTACCTTCAACCATACCTTCATCTTCTTCAATATTTCCCCATACCAAAGCGACATACTCGCGTGTACTTGTTTTTTCTGCAAATTGAAGTGACAAATGTGTCATAGCTTGCTCTGTTTTTGCAATTACTAAAAGTCCGCTTGTATCCTTATCTATCCGATGCACCAATCCTGGTCTATCACTGGAATTATTAGGTAAATTATCAAACCTATAAATAAGAGCATTTATTAGGGTGCCTGAGTAATTACCATGACCTGGATGCACTACCATTCCCGCTGGTTTATTAACCACCAATAAGGTATCATCTTCATAAACGACATCCAATGGAATATCTTCTCCAACCAACAAATTCTCATAAGGCGGATGCGCAAACAACACTTTAATCTCATCAAATGGTTTTACCTTATAATTGGATTTAACAGCAACACCATTAACAAAAACACTCCCGTTTTTGGCGCCATCTTGAATTTTATTTCGAGTCGCATTTTCAATACGATTCATTAAATATTTGTCTATGCGAAGTGGGGATTGCCCTTTATCTACAGTAAAGGCATGATGCTCATACAAATCATCATTCTCTTCTTCGGGCAAATTTAAATTAGTATCATCCATAATTAATTTGGTCTGTTTCCATTACCAAGAACCAAATCAATTTTTGATGTTTTGGGTAGCATATCGCCTGGTTGAATTTCTTTACCTTTAAACATCATTTTCAACACCATATCTTTACCAATATTATCAACATAGGTTAGTTTTCCAACTGCAAAACCTATGGCTTCCAATGTCGGTTTTGCTTGTCTAAAAGTACGTTCTTTTAAATCTGGAACCGTTATTTTTCTATATCCAGATGGATTTAACGTAATATAAATTTTTCTATCCTCTTTAACTTTTGCGCCTGCAACCGGGTCTTGTTCAATAACAGAAAACTTAGGGTACTTGGGGTTAAAGTTAGCAGAATCCTGAATTTGCATCACCAAATGATTTTGCTCAAGCTCTATTTTAGCAACACTAATAGATTTTCCAGTAAGGTTAGGAACGGTTTCAAACTCGCCATGATTGGTCGTCACATTTAACCATTTTAAAAGAATAAAACATAACACAACTAGTGCCACAACGGCTAATAAAACTTGCTTAAAAAAGGTTTTACTGATAAGAAATTTAATAAGGCTCATGAATAGTCTAAATATTTTAAACAAAACTAAACAAATTTATGTTTTAATCATTTAAATCGTTTAATTTCTCTTTTGTTATATACGTTTAATAAAATCAAAACGGATTAAATATGTTTATAATTATTTATTCTTATCCATAATATTTAGAAGAAATAAATGATATTTTTACAAAACGATTTACTGATACATATTACAATCCATGAAAAAGAACATAGCTATTATTATGGGAGGCTATTCAAGTGAATACAAAATCTCCTTAAAAAGCGGAAACGTTGTTTATAACACCTTAGATACATCAAAATACATTCCATACCGTATTCATATTTTTAAAGACAAATGGGTTTATGTTGATGATAACAATTCAGAATTCCCTATAAATAAAAATGATTTTTCTGTTACTGTAAACAATTCAAAAATAACCTTTGATTGCGTGTTTAATGCTATTCATGGATCTCCTGGTGAAGATGGATTTATGCAAGGATATTTTAAATTAATCAATATGCCACATACCAGTTGCGATATGTATCAGGCAAGTTTAACCTATAACAAGCGTGATTTTTTAAGCACCTTAAAACCTTATGGCATTAAAACAGCAGAATCATTTTATTTAAATCTTGGAGATACCATTAATGAAGATGCTATTACTAGCAAAGTAGGCTTGCCTTGCTTTGTAAAAGCTAATAAAGCTGGAAGTAGTTTTGGAATTTCTAAAGTTTATAAAAAAGAAAATTTACAAGGTGCAATTGATGTAGCTTTTAAAGAAGATGATGAGATTATTATTGAATCTTTTTTAGACGGAACAGAAGTTTCAGTTGGCGTTATTACCTATAAAGGAGAAACTAAAGTACTCCCAGTTACCGAGATTGTAAGCGACAACGATTTTTTTGATTATGAGGCAAAATATCAAGGAAAATCAAAAGAAATAACACCCGCCAGATTAACAAAAGATGAGGAAGCTAAAGTTACCAAAGCTGCCAAACAAGTATATGATATTTTAAAAATGAAAGGGTTTTCAAGAAGTGAATTTATTTTTAAAGACGGAGAACCTCATTTATTAGAAATGAATACCATCCCTGGGTTAACCAAAGAAAGTATTTTACCTCAGCAAGCTGCTTGCGCCGGAATTAGCCTTAGCGACTTGTTTGACAATGCCATTGAAGAAGCTTTGAAATAATCGTCTACTAGTCCTTTATTAATATTGAAAGTAATGTACTGTGTGAATTACATCTGGCTATTAAAAACAGTTGATTTTGAGCAGATAAAATAAAAATTGTAATTTTAGAGTATGAAGAAAGCACTTTTTCCAGGGTCGTTTGATCCGCTAACATTAGGTCACGTTGATATTATTAAACGAGGTGTGGCCTTATTTGATGAAGTTATTGTAGCCATTGGGATTAATTCGGAAAAGAATTACATGTTTTCTTTAGAAGAACGCAAACAATTTATCGAAGATGCTTTTAAAAATGTACCTAAAGTAAAAGTAGTCACTTACGAAGGACTAACGGTTCAATTTTGTAAAGAGATTAAAGTGCCTTTTATTTTACGCGGTCTTCGTAATCCTGCCGATTTCGAGTTTGAAAAAGCAATAGCTCACACCAACCGAAAGCTTTCAAAAATTGAAACTGTATTTTTGCTAACATCTGCAAGAACATCCTTTATTAGTTCTAGTATTGTAAGAGACGTTATCAGAAATAATGGAGATTACACTAAGTTAGTTCCCGATAGCGTCAGAGTTAAATAATGAAGCCATTTGATATTAATTTTCTAGATCATGTTGCAATTAGGGTCAAGGACATTAATGACTCTGTTAATTGGTATTCTAAAGTTTTAGGGTTAACAATTTATAAACTTGAAAAATGGGGAGAGTTTCCTATTTTCATGGTATCAGGAAAATCGGGAATCGCAATTTTTCCAGCCACTTTGGATGATGATCAATTCCCTATGAATTCAAAAAACATTAAAATTGATCATTTTGCTTTCAACGTTTCAAACGAAGATTTTATTAAAGCAAAAACATATTTTAATGAGATAAATGAGGCCTTTATATTTCAAGACCATCATTATTTTCACTCTATCTACTTAAAGGACCCAGACAATCATACAGTTGAATTAACAACCCTTTTAATTGATGAAAATCAATTTTATAAATAATTTACAGTTTATATTCAGACAATCCTTTAGTAAAGGCCTCTGGATTTTCTGCTAAATGATAACGCGGATCATCAATATCTTCAACAACAACTTCCTTAAATTTTGGACTAGATTTATACAATAATACTTTACAATCTTCACTCAAGTGCTTTAGCTTGATAGATTTGCCTTCGGCTTCATATTTATTTACTAAATTATAGATAGCTTCAATAGCAGAATGATCACTAATTCTGGACTCTACAAAATCAACTTCAACATTTTCCGGATCATTTTTCACATCAAACTTATCGTTAAAGGCTATAATAGACCCGAAAAAAAGTGGACCCCAAATTTCATAAACCTTAGTTCCATCTTCACGCATACGCTTACGAGCTCGAATTCGTTTCGCATTTTCCCAAGAGAACACCAACGCACTCATTATAACCCCTGCGATAACTGCAATTGCTAAATCAAAAATAATGGTTAATGCTGACACTGAAACCAACACAATCACATCACTCAACGGAATTTTATTCAATATTCTAAAACTACTCCATGCAAACGTCCCAATAACAACCATAAACATAACGCCTACTAAAGCAGCAACAGGTACTTGTTCTATAAGACCCGAAGCGAATAAAATAAACGCCAACAAAGCTAAAGATGCCACAATGCCCGACAACCGGCCTCTACCGCCTCCTTTAATATTAATTAGTGATTGACCTATCATGGCACATCCACCCATACCTCCAAAAAAACCAGTAACAATATTGGCACCACCTTGGGCAAGACACTCTCTATTAGTATCCCCTCTCGTTTCTGTAAGTTCATCAACTAAGTTTAAAGTCATTAAAGATTCTATTAATCCAATCGCAGCTAAAATGAGCGCATAAGGAAAAATGAATTTTATAGTTTGATAATTATACGGAACTTTTTCAAAAATATCCCATTGAAAATGAGGTAACCCACCTTTTAATCCTGCTCCTCCTCCATCTCTAATAAAACTTCCAACAGTAGCCACATCTAGTTTTCCAAAAATAACAATAGCCGAAACTACTATAATAGCCAACAAAGCTTCTGGTAATTTTTTGGTAATCTTTGGAAGTCCAAACATGATTCCCATGGTTAAAACCACCAAACCTATCATTATCCACAATTGTTTTCCATGCATCCAGACAAGCTCTTCTCCGTTAAAAGTCATAAACATTTTCAACTGAGACAAAAAGATTACAATCGCTAAACCGTTTACAAAACCCATCATAACAGGATGCGGAATTAAACGAACAAATTTGCCTAGTTTAAAAAAACCTGCTAGCATTTGTATAACGCCCATTAAAATAACGGTTGCAAACAAATAATACAAACCAAGATTTTCCCCCTCTGCACCCATGGCATTTCCTTCTGCTACTAATGCAACCATTACAACCGCTAAAGCTCCGGTAGCACCACTTATCATACCAGGACGACCACCAAAAACAGAGGTTATAAAACCAACCATAAAAGCAGCATACAAACCTACTAATGGATCTACTCCTGCCACAAATGCAAATGCCACTGCTTCAGGCACTAAAGCCAAAGCAACAGTTAGTCCGCTTAAAATGTCATTTTTTACATTGCTTGTTTGTTTTCTTATAAATTCTGTCATGGTTGTTTTTTTGAAGGGGCAAATTTACAGTTAATACAAAGATGAGCAAGAAGCATTTACTTTAATTCTAATAATTTGTACGAAAACGATTGAAAAAAAATGGTTTTACTATTAAAAGTTTAGAATCAATTTATAAAAAAGTTTCACTTAACTAGAAAAAGTTACTTAAAATGCTGGTTCTATTAAATCAATAATTTAATATTAGCATAAGAGTTTTGTAAAGCTTCTTCGGTTTGTTCTTTGTTTAACCATTCTACTTTGGTAATGCCTTCTTCCTCCTGTGCATATAAATTACCTTTAAAACTTGTTTTCATTTCAAACCAATAGGTAACTTTAATTCTATGCCTCCCATTACGCTTGAATATATGATAGGTTGTTTCTATTGGTTTTACGATCTCTAAACCGTTTACTCCTGTTTCTTCGGTAACCTCTCTAATAGCAGTTTCTTCAATACTTTCTCTTCTTTCAGCTTTTCCTTTAGGCAAATCCCACTTATCATTTCTGTAAATAAATAATATATCTCCGTTTTCATTATAAACCTTTCCTCCTCCAGCAACAACATTGGGCATTTTTTTTAAAAACTTTTTAAGTAATTTATCTTTATTTTTATGAATAAGGCGAACCTCTTTTATAGACGTTGTGTTAAGTTCTTTAATGACCCTCCTTAAATTTACGGTATTGAGCAAATAATTCTTAAAATAGGTTTCTTGCTCTACTACTGTGGTTAAAATTATAGGTTTGTCGCCGACAAAAACTTTATGCATGCTGAATTGTTAACATTTATAGTCTGGTAAAAATATCATTTTTCAAAACAAATCAGCAATTGTTGAAAAAAATATTTTTATTCATATTCAACATTACAAAAAACTAAATTTATATGTAATTTTGTTCTTATGATTTTTAATAAAGAAACTGCTAGGCAAACTGCCGAAGTTTTATTGCAAATAAATGCTATAAAACTCAGCCCAAAAGAACCGTTTACTTGGGCATCTGGATGGAAATCTCCAATATACTGTGATAATCGTATTATCCTATCCTATCCTCCCATTAGAAACTATATTAGAGAAACAATGGGTAAACAAATTGAAGAGTTATATGGCAGGCCAGATGTTATCGCTGGTGTTGCTACTGGAGCAATTGGTATTGGTGTATTGGTTGCCGAATATTTAGGACTGCCTTTTATTTATGTGCGCCCTGAAGCCAAAGGACATGGTAGAAAAAACCAAATAGAGGGTTATATAGAAGCCGGACAAAGTGTTGTGGTTGTTGAAGATTTGATAAGCACAGGCAAAAGTAGCTTAAATGCAGTAAAAGCACTCAAAGAAGCTCAGGTAAATATTAAAGGTATGGTGGCAATTTTTTCATATGGTTTTGATGTTGCAACTGAAAACTTTAAAAAAGAAGATGTTACATTGCATACGTTGAGTAATTATGAAAGTTTACTGGACCAAGCCTTAGAAACCAATTACATTTCTCAAAAAGAATTGACAACATTGTCTGATTGGAATTCAAACCCAAGTGAATGGAACGCTATTTGATGATTTATTAATTCACCAAAAACAAAAACAAAATGAATTTAGAATCTCCTAAAATAAATGTAGGTAAATCTCCTCAAGAAGTATTTGATTTCTTGTCAGACATTAAAAATTTCGAATCTTTAATGCCTGAAAACATTAGCAAGTTTGAAGTATTAAGTGATGATACGTTTTTATTTGCTTTAAAAGGTATGCCAGAAATAATTCTTAAAAAAAAAGGAACTTGTTCCGCCTAATAAAATTGTTCTTGGTGCTGCTGGAGGGAAATTGGACTTTTCACTTACAGGTAATATTGTAGAAAATAGCGATAGCTCCAGTGATGTACAATTAACATTTGATGGAGATTTTAATCCCATGATGGCTATGATGATTAAAGGCCCAATAAGTAAGTTTATTGAAACTCTAGCAACGAGTATCCCTAAATCTATTTAATATAAAAGTGTAATATCTTTTAAATCGTACTCTTTTATAATTTCATCCTCCAATAACACTCTTAAATTACCAGATACGGAGACATTTTTTATAAAACCAGAAAACACGCAACCTTCAGCATCTTTAAATGTTGAAGGTTTATTTTTTCTAAACAAATACATTTCATATTCTCGTTTCAAGTTAGAATAATCTTGGCTTTTTAAAATATTAAAATAATATTTTAAGTTTTTTAAAACAACATCCAAAACTTCATCAAGATAAAAGGTTCTACCCGACAATAACTTAAGAGACGATGCTTTTGGCAACCCTTCAAATTGTGTTTGATTAATATTTAGTCCTATACCAATTATTGATGCGGTTATATGACTTTGTTTAATGACATTTTCAATTAAAATGCCACAAATCTTCTTGTCTTCTGACAAAATGTCGTTAGGCCATTTTACACTTAATTTAGGTATAGAAAAACTTTGTAAAGATTTAATTAATGCTAACGAGGTGGCAATACTTATGTAAAAAGGGTACTCTATGTGCTGCTTCGAAACATCTTTAAACACACTAAAAGTCAGGTTTTTAGAACTTTCAGAATTCCAAATCGTTCCCATTTGACCTCTTCCATTAGTTTGGTGTTTTGTTACTACAGTAGTATAATCTTTAACCACTTCTTCATTGGTAAGCTTACGTAGGTACCTGTTGGTAGAATCGATGGCATCAAGTTTGATTATAGGCATTTGAAGTTATTTGTTATGTTACTATAGAATCTTATGATTATTTTAAAGTATAAAGAACTAAAAAAATAATAACTTTGCACAAATTTAAATCAAATTAATGGCGAAAGAAAATATAAGCGCAGACCAACTAATATCAGTAATAATAAGTAGTATAGAAGATGTTAAAGGAAATAAAATTAATATTCTTGATTTAAGAGATATTGAAAACACGGTTTGTGATTACTTTATAATTTGTGAAGGAACTTCAAATACACAAGTTGGCGCTATCGTCAAATCAGTACAAAAAAAAGTAAGTAAAGAACTTAAAGACAATCCATGGCATGTTGAAGGAGAAGACAATGCTGAATGGGTTTTAATTGATTATATAAATGTTGTTGTTCATGTATTTCAAAAACATATTAGAGACTATTATGATATTGAAAGTCTATGGGGGGATGCAAAAACAACTGTAATAGAAACTAGTTACTAAAAAAAGAATGACGAACGATAAAAAAAACATTAAGGATAAAAAACCAAAGTTTAATCCATATTGGATTTATGGTATCATTATAGCTATCTTCCTTGCAATCCAACTATTTAGTAATGTTGGTTATCAAGGTGAAAACACCACTAACCCTACTCAATTTTTTAAATTTGTAGCCGATGGTGATGTAGCGCGTGTTGAAATTGTAAATAAACGCGTTGCCAAAGTATATCTAACTAAAGAAGCAGAACAAAAAGAAATACACAAAAAGTCAATTCCAAGTTCTCTGCTTCCAACAACAAACAAACTTCCTAACTATAAGTTTGAATTTGGCGATCTTCAGATTTTTCAAAATCATTTAAATGAGGTTATCAAAGAACATAATTTAAATTTAACTCCAGTTTATATAACTGAGGACAACTTTTTTGGTGATTTGTTGGTTGGCATACTTCCGTTCATACTCCTTATAGGTGTTTGGATTTTCATTATGCGCCGTATGTCTGGTGGAGCTGGCGGTGGAGCTGGTGGTCAAATTTTTAATATCGGAAAATCTAAGGCTAAACTCTTTGATCAAAACACAGAAGTTAAAACGACTTTTAAAGATGTTGCTGGTCTTGAAGGTGCTAAAGAAGAAGTTCAAGAGATCGTAGACTTTCTTAAATTTCCAGAAAAATACACAACATTAGGAGGGAAAATTCCAAAAGGCGCCCTACTGGTAGGACCTCCAGGAACAGGTAAAACGTTGTTAGCACGAGCTGTTGCTGGTGAGGCAAAAGTACCGTTTTTCTCATTATCAGGGTCAGATTTTGTAGAGATGTTTGTAGGTGTTGGTGCTTCTAGAGTTCGGGATTTATTTAAACAAGCTAAAGAAAAATCACCTTCCATCATTTTTATCGATGAAATTGATGCTATTGGTCGTGCCAGAGGAAAAAATGCCATGTCTGGTAGTAATGACGAACGTGAAAATACCTTAAATCAGCTATTAACCGAAATGGATGGCTTTGGTACTAATACCAATGTTATTGTACTTGCAGCAACAAATAGAGCAGACATATTAGATACGGCTTTGATGCGTGCCGGGCGTTTTGATAGACAAATTTTTGTAGACCTACCAGATGTTAGAGAGCGAAAAGAAATTTTCGAAGTGCATTTACGTCCACTTAAAAAAGCTAAAGATTTAGATCTTGATTTTTTATCAAAGCAAACGCCAGGATTTTCTGGAGCTGATATTGCTAACGTTTGTAATGAAGCGGCTTTAATTGCTGCTAGAAATGGTAAAAAAGAAGTTGATAAGCAAGATTTTTTAGATGCTGTTGATAGAATTATTGGTGGATTAGAAAAGAAAAACAAAATTATAACACCAGGTGAAAAACGTGCTGTTGCTTTTCATGAAGCTGGACATGCAACCGTAAGTTGGATGCTTGAACATGCTGCTCCATTAGTAAAAGTAACTATTGTTCCTCGAGGTAGATCTTTAGGAGCCGCTTGGTACTTACCAGAAGAACGTCTAATTGTTCATCCAGAACAAATGCTTGATGAGATGTGTGCTGCATTAGGAGGAAGAGCCGCAGAAAAAGTGATTTTTAATAAAATTTCTACTGGAGCATTAAGTGATTTGGAAAAAGTAACCAAACAAGCTAGAGCCATGGTTACAGTATATGGTTTAAGTGATAAAGTTGGTAACTTAACGTATTATGATTCTTCTGGACAAAATGAATATGGTTTTACAAAACCTTACAGTGAAAAAACTGCTGAGTTGATAGATAAAGAGATTTCAGATTTAATTGAAACCCAATATAAACGTGCAATAAAACTTCTTGAGGAAAATAAAGATAAACTTACCGAATTAGCCAATGTGCTCCTTGATAAGGAAGTTATTTTTAAGGACAATTTAGAGAAAATATTTGGCAAACGAGGTTTTGATAAAGAAAATAATGAAATTGTAGAAGGATAAAAGGCCTATATTTTGGAAACCAATAGTAAAAATCTTAAATTAATCGTATGGTTAGTTTAAGATTTTTTATATTTGAAAAACCCCTTTAAAAACTGAGTTAATAGCAAAAACCTGAATGAGTCTTTTTAGAAAAATATTTGGTTCAAAACCTGACAACAAAGAAGAAGAACTAAAATCAAATGAACGTGGCAAATACATGCCTGAAATTAAATTACCAATAGATGAAAAGTTTACCATAAACTTTAAAGCTAATGGTGGTAAGTTTCTTTATTGTGAAGATTTAAACGAAATTTTTGAAAGCTTAGAAAACATTATTGAAGAAAACGATTGGGGAGATAAGAAAGCTTATTTTATAGATAAAAATTTAAAAAACCGTTTTAAAAGCGCCAATTTATTAACTTCAGATAGAGCTAGTGACTCCACATTTTTTATAACGACTTGTGAAAACTTAATAGCAAATGATGGTTCTTTACTAATTTGCTCTAATCAAATAGCTGAAAAAAAATTGATTGAACTTCCTGATAATTTTATTGTTTTTTCAACTACCAGTCAAATGGTTGAAACTATTGGAGAAGGATTACGAGGTATTAAATCTAAAAACAAGAAAAAAATCCCTACAAATATTACCACAATCAAACACTTTAAATCGTCTGATGAAAAAGACTTTTTAAGCTATGGAAGTAGTTCTAAAAATTTATATTTGCTACTTTTAGAAGATCTTTAAACTATAATTAGCTACATACTTTGATTTTAAACCAACCTACTCTTTGTTCACCCAAGTATTACGTTAATTTACAAAAAGCAAACTAAATAAATGAAAGAACTTTTTGTGCGATTACTTTCTGGCTTATTCTATGTTTTCTTGCTAGCTATTTCTATAAATTATAAATATGCTGCAATATTCCTTTTTTTTGTATTTGGGCTTATTTGTTTAAGTGAGTTCAAAAAAATTATTCAACTAAAAAGTATCATTCCTTATATCATTTTTATTGCACTTTTAATTGTGTTTATATCAGGCCAATTGCTTTTAGAAACTAGTGAAGTCGTTGATAAGCTAAATCAAATACTCCTGGTTCTTACAATATTTGTTCAATTATTTTTAATTAAAGATTTATTTTCAAATAAAGCAATTCCACTATTTAATTCAAGGCGTTTTCTGTTAACTACTTTTTATATATCAAGTCCGTTTGTGTTTTTAATTTTAATAGCATTTCATCATGAAGTCTATAATCCAAATATATTATTTAGCTCCTTCATTTTAATATGGGTTAACGATTCCTTTGCGTATTTAATTGGTAAAAATTTCGGAAAACAGAAACTTTTTGAAAAAATATCACCTAAAAAAACTGTTGAAGGTTTTTTAGGCGGACTATTTTTTTCATGCATTGCAAGCTATTTTATTGCTACCTTTACAGAAACATTAACCTTTACCAACTGGCTACTATTAAGTATTATTATTAGTGTTTTTGGTACGTTAGGCGATTTAATTGAATCAAAATTTAAACGACAGGCCAATGTTAAAGATAGCGGCACCATAATGCCAGGTCATGGCGGATTACTTGACCGTTTAGACAGCATTATTTTTGCAGCGCCTTTTATTTATTTATTTTTAAGAATTACACTATATGTTTCATAAAGAAGGACATAAAATCATATTTACTACATTTATTATTATTGTAGCTTCGTTTTTGTTAATAGACAATTTTATTCATTTGCCATGGTTACAAACCTCTCTATGGATTATACTTCTAATCTTTTTTATTCTCATACTTCAGTTCTTTAGAAATCCTAAACGTAACGCCTTACAAAATGACAAACAAGTACTGTCTTCAGTAGATGGAAAAGTTGTGGTTATTGAAGAAGTTTTTGAAAAAGAATATTTTAATGATAAACGTATACAGGTAAGCGTATTTATGTCCCCCATTAATGTGCACGTAACCCGTTACCCAATTAGCGGGAATGTAATTTTTAGTAAATACCACCCTGGTAAGTATTTAGTTGCATGGCACCCTAAAGCTAGTGAAGAGAATGAGCGAACAACCATAGTGGTAGAAAATAAAATTTTTGGAAAAGTATTATTTAGACAAATAGCTGGAGCTCTTGCTAGACGTATTGTAAATTATGCTAAAGTAGATGAACAAGCGACGCAAGGAAGTGATAGTGGATTCATAAAATTTGGTTCGAGAGTTGATTTATTTTTACCTTTAAATGCTGAAATCAAAGTACAACTGAATCAAAAAGTACGTGGTGGAGAAAGTATTATTGCAGAAATCAATGACTAATAACAATTTAGATATAGAGTTTCAAGAGGCAGTTGATAGAGTAAACGCTCATACGGAACCTTTTCCTGCCGATTTTTTATTAAGATTATACGCTTATTATAAAAAAGCAACTAATGATTATGGGCAACCAAGCAGTAAAAAACCTATAATAAATGCTTTTAAAACAAATGCCTTGTTTCAAATAAAAGACATCACTCAGGAAGAAGCGAAGCAAACCTATATTGATCTTGTTAATACCTATTTTCTTTACAGAAAATAGCTTATAAATTCAAGTTATTTAATCTTTAAATACGGGAGTACTTTTTAAATTAATTAGCGCATCATTTTTACTATTTACAATTCTTTTTGATCGTAAGTATCTGTTTAAATTAGCTGGATCAAAATTTGGAGCATTTTTATCAACACTACTAATTCTTACTTGTCCGGAAGAGTGAATAAACTCATTATTACCAATCCACATCCCTACATGTACTACTTTTTCTGCAGTCGAATCTGTTGCTTTTCTTCCAAAAAATAATAAATCTCCGGGAGCTAGTTTATCAAAGTTTTTGGTTTCATCCATTAATTCACCTGTATGTACCTGCTGAGATGCATCCCTTGGAATGACCATGCCGTTTAAAAAGTAAACCGTTTTTGTAAAACCGCTACAATCAACTCCTTTGGTTGAAGTTCCTCCCCATAAATAAGGCAATCCCATTAGTTTTTT
>TARA_R110002033_G_scaffold148124_1_pt1 | contig 15723 bp, 11 predicted proteins | sample TARA_R110002033 | Tara Oceans TARA_R110002033 (sample SAMEA4397051) | marine metagenome | biome: Polar Biome; feature: [SRF] surface water layer (ENVO:00010504); material: water (ENVO:00002006), including particulate matter (ENVO:01000060) such as... | depth 5 m
GGTCGTACCGTCGGCGCAGGCGTCGTTGCAAAGATCATTGAATAAATTGTGAATTTGCAGCGAATAGATGCTTGATCTTTGATGTGCGGGCGGATATAAGCCGCCCGCACACCCCATCACCCGGATGGGGACGCCATCGGAAACAAAACTGGTTACCAACTGTTTCTGATGAGATTATAGGAGTGTAGCTCAGTTGGTAGAGCATCGGTCTCCAAAACCGAGGGCCGTGGGTTCGAGTCCCTCCGCTCCTGCCATTTTTTCCGGGCAGACTTTAATAAGCATTTGAAACGGTATATACCCGACAATGGCTAAAACTTCACCGGCACAATTCGTACAACAGGTTCGCCAGGAAGCCCGCAAGGTTAGCTGGCCGACCCGCAAGGAAACGACCGTATCGACCCTCATGGTGTTTGTCATGGTGGCCTTTGCGTCGGTTTTCTTTTTTGTCGTTGATCAGCTTCTTGCTTATGGCGTGAAGTTTATTTTCGGTGTCGGGGGCTGATATGGCTGAACATCGCTGGTACGTTCTGCACGTCCATTCCGGTTTCGAAAAAAAGGTCGCCCAGTCAATCCGCGAGCAGTCCATTAAAAAAGGGCTTGAAGGCGAGATTGCTGAAGTTCTGGTGCCGACGGAAGAAATCACGGAAATGCGTCGTGGCAGCAAGGTCAATGCCGAGCGCAAGTTCTTTCCGGGTTACGTGCTGTTGAAAATGGAGCTGACCGACGAAAGCTGGCATCTGGTTAAAAACACCGCCAAAGTTACCGATTTTCTGGGTAGCCGTGGCAAGCCGATGCCGATTTCTGAAAAAGAAGCCCAGACGATCTTGCAGCAAGTGCAAGAAGGCGTTGACCGTCCGAAATCCACCATCAGCTTTGAAGTTGGTGAGGAAGTTCGGGTTTCTGATGGTCCGTTTGCGACTTTTGCCGGTGTGGTTGAAGGAGTCGATGAAGAGCGGTCGCGCCTTAAGGTGTCGGTTTCGATCTTTGGTCGTTCAACCCCGGTCGAACTGGAATATAGCCAGGTCGAAAAAGTCTGATCGATCTTTAAAAAGTTTCCGGCTGTGTTATGCAGCCGGTTTTTCGAGCGCGGGAGGCCAGCCATGGCCGGACCGCGCGCTTCTGTAAGAGGTGCATAAAATGGCCAAAAAGATTACAGGCTATATCAAGCTGCAGATTGCCGCTGGTAAAGCCAACCCGTCACCGCCTGTCGGCCCGGCTCTGGGTCAGCGCGGCGTGAACATCATGGAATTTTGCAAGGCGTTCAATGCTGCGACCCAGCAGATGGAACCCGGTATGCCGATTCCGGTCGTGATCACCGTTTACGGCGACCGTTCGTTCAGCTTCGTCACCAAAACCCCGCCGGCATCGTACTTCCTGCGTAAAGCCGCTGGTATCGCCAAGGGTTCAGGCACCACGGGCAAAGGTTTTGTCGGTAAAGTGACCAAGGCCCAGGTGCAGGAAATTGCGCAAGCCAAGATGGCCGACCTTAATGCGGTCGATATTGATGGTGCGATGTCAATGATCGAAGGTTCGGCCCGTGCTATGGGTCTCGAGGTTGTGGAGTAAGACGATGGCCAAAACTGGTAAGCGCCTTGCCCTGGCCTATGAGGGTGTCGATCGTAACAAACAGTATGAACTCGTTGATGCAATCAAGCTTGTCAAAGATGGTGCAAAAGCGAAATTCGACGAAACTGTTGAAATTGCAATGAATTTGGGTGTTGACCCGCGTCACGCTGACCAGATGGTCCGTGGTGTGGTGTCGCTGCCGCACGGTACCGGTAAAACCATGCGCGTTGCTGTTTTTGCCAAAGACGCAAAAGCAGAAGAAGCGCTTAAAGCCGGTGCTGATACTGTTGGTGCCGAAGACCTTCTGACCGCGATGCAGGGCGGCGATCTGAATTATGATCGCGTTATTGCAACCCCGGACATGATGGCTTTTGTCGGCCGCCTCGGTAAGGTTCTCGGCCCGCGCGGCCTGATGCCGAACCCGAAACTGGGCACCGTGACCATGGATGTTGCCAAGGCTGTTGCCGATGCAAAAGCCGGTCAGGTTCAGTTCCGCGCTGAAAAGAACGGTCTGGTTCACGCTGGCGTGGGCAAAGCATCGTTCAGCGAAGAGCAGCTGGTTGAAAACGTCAAGGCATTCGTTTCTGCGATTGTCAAGGCGAAGCCGGCTGGTGCCAAAGGCGTCTATTTGCAGCGCGCTGCTGTCAGCTCCACCATGGGCGCTGGCGTTAAGGTTTCGGTTGCGGATATCGCAGCGAAATAAAATTTAGTTTCCGGTCCGCTTTCGGGTGGGCCGGTTGCCGGGGAGGGGGTTAAACCCCTCTCTACCTGTCTGTCCCAGACTGCAGGTGGGCAACATCTGGTTGCTCTTAATGTCCTGCATAGGCAGAGGTTCCGGTTCTTGAATTTCCCCTTTGGGGTATTTCTTAAGGCTTGAGCATCTGGCATACGGACGGGCGTCATCGACCGGTTCCTTTGAGCCGGTCACGTCTGTGAACCCTTCGGGGTTCAGGGCAAAAAGCAAATGTCGGAGACTGATTGTGAACCGCGATGATAAACAACAGTTCGTAGCAGAAATGCGCGAAGTGTTCGAAAGTGCGGAAGGCGTCATCATCACCCAGTACAAGGGTTTGACTGTCGCTGAAATTACCGCTCTTCGTGCACAGATGCGTCAAGCTGGTGCGGGCTTCAAGGTCACCAAAAACCGGCTTACGCGACTTGCTCTGGAAGGCACCAAATTTGCTGACCTGGCGGAATACTTTACCGGCCCGACCGCGATCGCCTATTCGGCGGACCCGGCCGCAGCTGCAAAAGTTGCCGCGACCTTTGCCAAGGCAAACGAGAAACTCGTTCTCGTTGCTGGTGGTTTGGGCGAACTGGTTCTCGATGAACAGGGTGTTAAAGCCCTTGCAGAACTGCCGTCGCTCGACGAACTGCGCGCAAAACTGGTTGGCATGATCCAGACCCCGGCACAGCGTATCGCTACGCTGACCTCCAAGCCGGCGGCCCAGATCGCACAGGTGCTGAAGGCATACGCCGAAAAAGGCGAAGCCGCGTAACCCTTTTTTTCCCCAATTACTACCAAGTTCAAGCCTAGGAGTTATCAAAATGGCCGATCTTAAGGCACTCGTCGAAGAGCTTTCAAAGCTCACCGTTATCGAAGCTGCTGAACTTTCCAAACTTCTCGAAGAAGAATGGGGCGTTTCTGCTGCTGCTCCGGTTGCTGTTGCTGCTGCCGGTGGCGCAGTTGCAGAAGCCGCTGAAGAAAAAACCGAATTTGACGTTATCCTGGCATCTGCTGGCGATAAGAAAATCAACGTCATTAAAGAAGTTCGCGCAATCACCGGTCTTGGTCTGAAAGAAGCCAAAGACCTGGTCGAAGGCGCACCGAAAGCGGTCAAAGAAGGCGCGACGAAAGACGAAGCCGAGACCATCAAGAAGAAGCTTGAAGAAGCTGGCGCAACCGTCGAACTCAAATAATCGACGGCTTTTGCCAAATTTTGGGTCGGCGTTCCTACGGGACGCCGACCCATCCGTCTCTGCGGGAAATATTTTTGACGGCCGCAGGACGCGAAAGGGAAATTTAACGGTTGACGCTGCCAAAGGTAATCATACATAGTGCAAGACTGTTTTTGCCAAGGGTTATCTTTGGCGGCGTCGACAGCCGAGGGATCCGTGATCTCTATTCATGTTGGATGTCAAATAACATCCGCGGTCATATTTAAGTAACGCCCGCCCCGTACGGGGCTCGGGCGTCGTTGTGCTGTAAGTTTTCTAAATATGCAGGCAATGGCGACGAGCTCGGACGGTGTGGGGAGGCGCGATTAAAGGAACGATGATGGATAAGTCCTTTACTGGTCGAAAGCGCATTCGCAAGAGCTTTGGACGGATCAGCGAAGTCGCTCCGCTCCCGAACCTTATAGAGGTTCAGAAAAACTCTTACGTGAAGTTTTTGCAAACTGGCATTCCGCGAGAAAAGCGTGACGATACCGGCTTGCAGGAAGTCTTCAAAAGCGTCTTTCCGATTAAAGACTTTTCGGAACGAGCGACCCTTGAATTCGTATCATTCGAGCTGGAACAGCCGAAATACGATACCGAGGAATGCGGTCAGCGCGGCATGACATTTGCCGCGCCTTTGCGCGTTACGCTGCGTTTGGTCGTTTGGGACATCGACGAAGACACCGGCGCGCGTTCAATCCGCGATATCAAGGAACAGGACGTGTATATGGGCGACATGCCGCTCATGACCGAACACGGCACCTTTATCGTGAACGGCACCGAGCGTGTTATTGTCTCCCAGATGCACCGTTCGCCTGGCGTATTCTTCGACCATGACAAGGGCAAGACCCACAGCTCTGGCAAGTATCTGTTTTCTGCGCGTGTGATCCCGTATCGCGGTTCGTGGCTCGATTTTGAATTCGATGCCAAGGACGTGCTGTATGTGCGTATTGACCGTCGCCGTAAACTGCCGGCAACCACGCTTTTGATGGCGTTGGAAAACGAAGAATCGCAGCTGCTTCGCGCACAGCGTGCCGAAGAAGGCCGTTCTGTCGATCCCTCGGAAATCGAAGGGCTGACCCCGGAAGAAATTCTCAACTATTACTACGAGTCGGCTGAATACCGCCGCAGTGGCAATGGCTGGGTCACCAATTTCAATGCCGAACGCTATATCGGCCAGAAATTGCTGTTCGATCTTCTTGATGCGCAAACGGGTGAAGTTGTTGCCGCTGCCGGTACCAAAATCACCAAGCGTTCGGCGGCCAAAATCGTCGAGCAGGGCGTTGAACAGATCATGGTGCCAGAAGAACAGCTTCACGGCTGGTACATGGCGGAAGATCTGGTTGACGAAGAAACCGGCGAAATTCGGACCGAAGCTGGCCACGAGCTTACCGAAGGTGTGTTTGAAGAGCTCAAGGAATGGGGTATTAACACCGTTCGTTTGCTGCTGATCGATCACAACACCGTTGGGGCCTATCTGCGTAACACGGTCGCGCTGGATAAAAACAGCAACCGTGAAGAAGCACTGGTCGACATCTACCGTGTCATGCGCCCGGGCGAGCCGCCGACGATCGAAGGCGCCGAGGCCATGTTCAAGGGCCTGTTCTTTGATTCAGAACGCTATGATCTGTCGGCCGTTGGTCGTGTGAAGATGAATGCGCGTCTTAATCTGGAATGCCCCGATACGGTTCGTGTTCTGCGTCGCGAGGATATCCTCGAAGTTGTTCGTGTCCTGATCGACCTTAAAGACGGTCGTGGCGAAATCGACGACATCGACCATCTTGGCAACCGTCGTGTTCGTTCTGTTGGCGAGCTGATGGAAAACCAGTTCCGCGTTGGTCTGTTGCGTATGGAACGTGCGATCCGCGAGCGTATGAGCTCGGTCGAGATCGACAATGTCATGCCGCATGACCTGATCAATGCCAAACCGGTTGCGGCTGCTGTCCGTGAATTTTTCGGCTCATCGCAGCTGTCGCAGTTCATGGACCAGACCAACCCGCTTTCGGAAATTACCCACAAGCGTCGTCTGTCGGCCCTTGGACCGGGTGGTTTGACCCGCGAGCGTGCCGGCTTTGAAGTTCGCGACGTGCATCCGACCCACTATGGTCGTATCTGCCCGGTTGAAACCCCGGAAGGTCCGAACATTGGTCTGATCAACTCGCTGGCGACCTTTGCCCGTGTCAACCAGTACGGCTTTATCGAAAGCCCGTACCGTAAGGTTGTTGACGGCACGGTGACGTCGGAAGTGATCTATCTCTCGGCAATCGAGGAAGGGCGTTATGTTATCGCCCAGGCCAACGAATTGCTGACCGATGATTTCCGCTTTGCCAACGAACTGATCAACACCCGTAAAGCGGGTGACCATCTGATGGCGCGCGAAGAAGAAATCGACCTGATGGACGTGTCGCCAAAACAGCTGGTTTCTGTGGCTTCGGCCCTGATCCCGTTCCTTGAAAACGATGACGCCAACCGCGCTCTTATGGGCTCGAACATGCAACGTCAGGCGGTTCCGTTGATCCGCTCTGAGGCACCGTATGTCGGGACCGGCATGGAAGTTCCGGTGGCGCGCGATTCGGGCGCAACCCTGATCGCCCGTCGTGACGGTGTTGTTGAATCGGTTGACGCCACCCGTATGGTGATCCGTGCCACTGGCGATATTGCCGCATCTGAATCCGGTGTCGATATTTACACATTGCGTAAATATCAGCGCTCGAACCAGGGCAGCTGTATTAACCAGAAGCCGCTGGTCAAGGTGGGGGATGCCGTTGAAAAAGGCGATATCATCTCTGACGGTCCGTGCACCGACATGGGCGAACTGGCACTTGGCCGGAACGTGCTGGTCGCGTTCATGCCATGGAACGGCTACAACTTCGAAGACTCGATCCTGCTTTCAGAACGTATTGCGCGTGATGACGTTTATACCTCGATCCATATCGAGGAATTTGAAGTCATGGCCCGTGATACCAAGCTGGGCCAGGAAGAAATCACCCGTGATATTCCCAACGTTGGTGAAGAAGCCCTGAAAAACCTCGACGAGGCAGGGATTGTTTACATCGGCGCGGAAATCAAGCCGGGCGATATTCTGGTTGGCAAGGTCACGCCGAAGGGTGAAAGCCCGATGACGCCGGAAGAAAAACTTCTGCGCGCCATTTTCGGTGAAAAAGCGTCTGATGTTCGTGATACATCATTGCGTGTTCCGCCGGGACAGTTCGGGACCATTGTTGAAGTTCGTGTCTTCTCGCGCCGTGGCGTTGACAAGGACGAACGTGCTCTGGCCATCGAACGTTCGGAAATTGAACGTCTGGCACTGGACCGCGACGACGAACGCTCGATCCTGGAACGCAACTTCTATGGCCGTTTGAAAAATCTGCTGCTGGGTCAGACCATCGTTGATGGTCCCAAAAGCCTGGCGGGCACGATTACCGAAAGCAGCCTGGCAGGCGTTGCCCGTGGCTTGTGGCGCCAGATCGCCGTTAGTGACGACAATGTGATGTCCGATATCGAAGCGCTCAAGAAACAGTTCGAAGAATCGATCAAGGTTCTTCAGGCCCGTTTCGACGACAAGGTTGACAAACTTCAGGCCGGTGACGAATTGCCGCCGGGCGTTATGAAGATGGTCAAGGTGTTTGTCGCGGTTAAGCGTAAAATGCAGCCGGGCGATAAAATGGCCGGTCGTCATGGCAACAAGGGTGTTGTGTCGCGCATCATGCCGATGGAAGACATGCCGCACCTTGAAGACGGGACTCCGGTCGATATCGTGCTGAACCCCTTGGGCGTTCCGTCACGTATGAATGTCGGGCAGATCCTTGAAACGCATCTTGGCTGGGCGTCGCGTGGTCTTGGCGAGCAGATCGGCAACATGGTCGATGGTGTTCTGGACCAGCGGACCTCGATGGATGAGTTGCGCGGCAAGCTGAACGAAGTCTATGAAGACGAAAAATACATCACCGGCATCAAGGAATTGAGCGACGGTGAAGTGATCGAGCTTGGCAACAATCTGCGTCGCGGTGTGCCGATGGCAACGCCGGTATTTGACGGGGCACGTGAACCTGATGTGGTTCGCATGCTTGAAAAGGCAGGTCTTGACGCTTCGGGCCAGGTTGATCTTTACGACGGCCGTACCGGTGAGAAATTCCATCGCAAAGTGACTGTTGGCTACATCTATATGTTGAAGCTGCACCACCTTGTCGACGACAAGATCCATGCCCGTTCCATTGGGCCGTACTCGCTTGTTACCCAGCAGCCGCTGGGGGGTAAGGCACAGTTCGGTGGCCAGCGTTTCGGGGAAATGGAAGTGTGGGCGCTTGAAGCATATGGCGCTGCATACACCTTGCAGGAAATGCTGACTGTCAAGTCGGATGACGTTTCAGGCCGTACCAAGGTCTATGAAGCAATTGTTCGCGGCGAAGACACCTTTGAAGCCGGTATTCCGGAATCCTTTAACGTTCTTGTTAAGGAACTCCGGTCGCTTGGTCTCAATGTCGAGCTTGAGCAGGAAGACTACTAAAATCAGGGCGGGCGAAGCATTCTTCGTCCGCCATTGCATCTTTCGGCCTGAAATTGGCGAAACCCGGCGCGGCCGGGCATAGCGGGAGAGCCTTTATGAACGAGTTGATGAAGATCTTCGGGCAGCCCCAGGGCACCCAAAGCTTCGATCAGATCCGCATTCAGATCGCCAGCCCGGAGCGTATTCGCTCCTGGTCTTTTGGCGAAATCAAGAAGCCGGAGACCATCAACTACCGGACTTTCAAACCGGAGCGCGACGGTCTGTTCTGTGCGCGCATTTTTGGTCCGGTGAAGGATTACGAATGCTTGTGCGGCAAGTACAAGCGGATGAAATATCGCGGGATTATCTGCGAGAAGTGTGGCGTTGAAGTCACGCTGGCCAAAGTGCGTCGGGAACGCATGGGGCATATTGAACTGGCAGCACCTGTTGCGCATATCTGGTTCATGAAGTCTCTGCCGAGCCGCCTTGGCCTGCTGCTTGACATGATGCTCAAGGATCTCGAGCGTATTCTGTATTTCGAAAACTATGTCGTGATCGAGCCGGGTTTGACCCCGCTCAAGATGGGTGAGCTTCTGAACGAAGATCAGTTCACCACGGCACAGGAAGAATATGGCGAAGACAGTTTCCGGGCCGGTATCGGTGCGGAAGCCATTCGTGATATGCTTGCGGCGATTGATCTTGAAGACGAATACGAAGTCGCCAAAATCGACCTCAAGGAAACCAATTCGGAAGCCAAGCGTAAAAAGCTGGTCAAGCGTCTTAAGCTGATCGAGGCTTTCCGCGATTCCGGTGCCCGTCCTGAATGGATGATTCTGGAAGTTATTCCGGTTATTCCGCCAGAACTGCGCCCGCTGGTTCCGCTTGACGGCGGTCGTTTTGCAACGTCGGATCTTAACGATCTGTATCGTCGCGTGATCAACCGGAACAATCGTCTCAAACGCCTGATCGAATTGCGTGCGCCCGATATCATCGTGCGTAACGAAAAACGTATGCTTCAGGAATCGGTTGATGCGTTGTTCGACAACGGTCGTCGTGGCCGCCCGATTACGGGGGCCAACAAGCGCCCGCTGAAATCGATGTCTGACATGCTCAAGGGCAAGCAGGGTCGTTTCCGTCAGAACCTTTTGGGTAAACGCGTCGACTATTCAGGTCGTTCGGTTATTACCGTGGGTCCGAGCCTGAAACTGCACCAGTGCGGCCTGCCAAAGAAGATGGCGCTCGAATTGTTCAAGCCGTTCGTTTACGCGAAACTTGAACTCTATGGCATGGCAACGACGATCAAGGCTGCAAAGCGTATGGTCGAAAAAGAACGCCCGGAAGTTTGGGATATCCTCGAGCAGGTTATCCGCGAGCATCCGGTGATGCTTAACCGTGCGCCGACCTTGCACCGTTTGGGTATCCAGGCGTTCGAACCTACCCTGATCGAAGGTAAGGCCATTCAGCTGCATCCGCTGGTATGTACCGCTTTCAACGCCGACTTTGACGGTGACCAGATGGCCGTTCACGTGCCGCTGTCGCTTGAAGCTCAGCTTGAAGCCCGTACCTTGATGATGTCGACCAACAACATTCTGTCTCCGGCATCGGGTCGTCCGATTATCGTGCCGTCGCAGGATATCGTGTTGGGTCTGTACTATATCTCGATGGATGGTGAAGGCGAGCCGGGCGAGGGGATGTCATTTGTTGATATCGCCGAGATCGAGCAGGCACTGGATTCAGGCGCTGTTGGCCTGCATTCCAAGGTCAGTGCCCGTTACCATACCGTTGATGCCAATAACGAACCGATGACGGTGCGTGTGCAGACGACCGCTGGTCGCATGCTGCTTTCGGAACTGTTGCCGCGTCATCCGCGCATTCCGTTCTCGACCATCAACAAACTTCTGACCAAAAAAGACATCTCGAACGTTATCGATATTGTCTATCGTCACTGCGGTCAGAAAGAGACGGTTATCTTTGCAGACCGTCTGATGGGCCTTGGCTTTAACTGGGCATGCCGTGCCGGTATTTCCTTTGGCAAGGATGACATGGTCATTCCTGAAGCCAAGGAACCGCTGGTTAATGCGACCCACGAAAAGGTCAAGGAATACGAACAGCAGTACCAGGACGGCCTGATCACCCGTGGTGAAAAATACAACAAGGTGGTTGACGCCTGGTCGCAATGTACGGATGACGTTTCCGAAGCCATGATGAAGGGCATTTCGGCGACGAAAGCAGGCAACCAGATCAACTCCGTTTACATGATGGCGCATTCCGGTGCCCGTGGTTCTGCCGCCCAGATGCGCCAGCTCGCTGCTATGCGCGGCCTGATGGCAAAGCCGGATGGCTCGATCATTGAAACGCCGATCATTTCTAACTTTAAAGAAGGCCTGACCGTGCAGGAGTACTTCAACTCCACTCACGGTGCCCGTAAGGGTCTGGCTGATACGGCGTTGAAAACGGCAAACTCTGGTTATCTGACCCGTCGTCTCGTTGACGTGGCCCAGGACTCGATCATTACCCAGCACGATTGCGGCACCGAACGGGGCCTTGATATTGCAGCAGTGGTCGATTCGGGTGAAGTCATCGAAACCCTGTCGGATCGTATTCTTGGCCGTTACACGGCGGACGCGATCATTGATCCGGCAACCGGCAAAGAAATCGTTGCCAAAAACGAAATGGTTGTCGAAGACCATCTCGATCTGATCGAAAAGGCCGGTGTTGAAGCCGCCCGTATTCGCTCGGTGCTGACATGTGATGCCGAAACCGGCGTTTGCGGCCATTGTTACGGTCGTGATCTGGCCCGCGGAACCACGGTCAATATCGGTGAAGCTGTGGGTGTTATCGCCGCGCAGTCAATCGGTGAGCCTGGTACGCAGCTGACCATGCGTACGTTCCACATTGGTGGGGCGGCACAGCGTGGCGCAGAAGTTTCCGGCGTTGAAGCCAACTTCGATTCTACTGTCAAGATCAAGAATTACGCCGTGGTGAACAATTCCAAGGGCGTGAACATTGTGATGGCACGGAACATGGAAATCCTGCTGATCGACAAGAATGGTCGTGAACGCGCGAAATTCCGTGTGCCATATGGCGCGAAGTTGCTGACCGAAGACGGGGCACAGATCACACGTGGCCAGAAACTGGCTGAGTGGGACCCGTACACCCTGCCGATCATCACCGAAAAAGAAGGTTACGTGAACTATGTCGACCTGATCGAAGGGACGACCATTCGCGAAATCTATGACGAAGCCACCGGTATTGGTGCTAAAACAGTCATTGACTGGAAGAGCCAGCCCAAGGCATCGGACCTTAAGCCGCGTGTTACCCTGCGTAACGAAAACGGCGAGGTCATCAACCTGGATAACGGTCTTGAAGCCCGTTACTTCCTGTCGGTTGATGCAATTCTGTCGGTTGAAAACGGTCAGAAGGTCAACGCTGGCGACGTGCTTGCACGTATCCCGCGTGAAGGGTCTAAAACCCGTGACATCACCGGTGGTCTGCCGCGTGTTGCCGAGCTGTTTGAAGCCCGTAAGCCCAAAGAACACGCGATTATCGCCGATATTCCGGGTCGCGTTGAATTTGGTAAGGATTACAAGAACAAACGTCGCGTTATCCTGCACCCGCATGAAGATGCAGGTCTGGAACCTGTCGAATACATGATCCCGAAGGGCAAGCATCTTGCTGTTCAGGAAGGTGACTTCGTCGAACGTGGCGACCTTCTGATGGATGGTTCGCCGGTTCCGCACGATATTCTGCGGGTTATGGGCGTTCCGGCATTGGCCGACTATCTGGTAAATGAAATCCAGGAAGTTTACCGGTTGCAGGGCGTTAAGATCAACGACAAGCACATCGAAGTTATCGTTCGTCAGATGCTGCAAAAAGTGGAAATCACCAAACCGGGTGATTCGACATTTCTTGTTGGCGAAATTGTCGACCGTGTTGATTTCGATGCCGAAAACGAGAAAGTGTTGCGTGAAGGTGGGGAACTTTCCGAAGCATCGCCGGTCCTCCAGGGGATCACGAAGGCTTCGTTGCAGACCCATTCCTTCATCTCCGCTGCCTCGTTCCAGGAAACCACACGTGTTCTGACCGAAGCAGCTGTGTCGGGTAAAACCGATACACTGATCGGCTTGAAAGAAAACGTGATCGTTGGTCGCTTGATCCCGGCAGGGACGGGTGCGGTGATGAACCGCTTCCGCGCACTTGCTACCGAACGTGATCGTGTGATCCAGCTCGAAGCCGAAGGCGAAGAAATTGGCGACAGCTTTGGTCCGCAGAGCGGGTCCGAGTCCCCAAGTCTTCCGGCAGGCGAGTAAGGTTTTCGCGCAAGGTTGTTAAAGAATCAGAGACGAACCGGGAATTTTTTATCGACGCCCCGGTTCGTTTCGGCGTTTGAAGCGCCAACTCGATGGCAGCAAGGGTTTTGCTTGACGCGATATAGGCCCGTCACTAGTATGCGCCCACCGAATCTTGGGGGGTGTTTTGTGTGTCGGTGCCGATAAAGGTTCCGGGCTAAGACGCCCTTCCGTCGCATCAGGCGACTTTGACGGCCGTCGAGGCAGGTTTATTCCTGCTTTTTGGGCGTCCGCGATGTTTTTGTCACCTTGGCAAAAGCAAAGCGGTCGCTTGTCGTGCGTCGATAGAGCTACGCCCAAGTGGCGTCCGTTAAGGCAAAAGGGAAAGTTAATGCCTACAATTAACCAGTTGATCCGCAAGTCGCGGTCACCGCGCTCTCAGCGCGATATGGTGCCAGCACTGGAAGCATGCCCGCAGAAGCGCGGCGTATGCACCCGTGTTTACACCACGACTCCGAAGAAGCCGAACTCGGCACTTCGTAAGGTTGCCCGTGTCCGTTTGACCAATGGCTACGAAGTAACCAGCTACATTCCGGGTGAAGGCCATAACCTGCAAGAACACTCAGTCGTCATGATTCGTGGCGGTCGCGTAAAGGATTTGCCGGGTGTGCGTTACCACATCATTCGCGGTACCCTCGATACACAGGGTGTTAAAGACCGTAAGCAGCGTCGTTCGAAATACGGCGCGAAGCGTCCGAAATAAGGAGCGCATTGAATGTCTCGTCGTCACGCTGCTGAGAAGCGCGAAGTACTCCCTGACGCCAAATATGGCGACAAGGTTTTAACCAAATTCATGAATGGTTTGATGCTCGACGGTAAAAAGTCGGCTGCAGAAAAGATCGTTTATGGTGCATTTGACATCATGGAAACAAAAGGCGGCGATCCCGTTGCCCAGTTCCATGACGCCATGGACAACGTGAAACCGAACGTCGAAGTTCGCTCGCGTCGTGTTGGCGGTGCGACCTATCAGGTTCCTGTTGAAGTTCGTACTGAACGTCGTCAGGCACTTGCCATTCGCTGGCTGGTGGATGCGGCGCGCAAGCGTTCCGAAACCACCATGATTGGTCGTCTCGCTGGTGAATTGATGGATGCTGCCAATAACCGTGGCACCGCTGTCAAGAAACGCGAAGATACCCATCGTATGGCCGAAGCCAACAAGGCTTTCGCTCATTATCGCTGGTAACCCAGACCCAAAGATCAAGAGTCGATTATGGTACAACGTACTCCGATCTCTCGGTATCGCAATATCGGCATCATGGCGCACATTGATGCCGGTAAAACCACGACAACCGAGCGAATTCTATTCTACACCGGCAAGTCCTACAAAATCGGCGAAGTCCATGACGGCGCCGCTACGATGGACTGGATGGAACAGGAACAGGAACGCGGCATTACGATTACGTCTGCTGCGACGACCTGCTTTTGGAAAGATCACCGTATTAACATCATCGATACCCCCGGCCACGTTGACTTCACGATTGAAGTTGAACGTTCGCTGCGTGTCCTCGATGGTGCGTGTGCGGTATTCGACGCCGTTTCCGGCGTTGAGCCCCAGACCGAAACCGTTTGGCGTCAGGCTGACAAATACCACGTCCCGCGGATGTGCTTTGTCAACAAGATGGACCGTACCGGCGCGGATTTCTTCCGTTGCGTCGAAATGATGAAGGAACGACTCGGTGCCAACACGGCAGTGTTGCAGTTGCCGATCGGTTCTGAAGCAGAATTCGAAGGTGTGGTCGATTTGGTGCTTAACAAGGAAATCGTCTGGAAAGACGAATCCCTTGGTGCCGAATTCGAATATCGTGATGTTCGCGAGTCCCTGGTTGAACAGGCCGCTGAATATCGTGAAGCACTGATCGAAGCTGCCGTCGACTTTGACGAAGCTGCCATGGAAGCATATCTGGAAGGCGAAATGCCTTCGGATGAAACGCTGAAGGCTTGCATTCGTAAAGGTACGCTGGCCAGCAAGCTGGTTCCGGTTCTGCTGGGATCGGCGTTCAAGAACAAGGGTGTCCAGCCGCTGCTCGACGCTGTTCTTGATTACATGCCGGCTCCGGACGACATCGCTGACGTACGCGGCATCAAGCCGGGTACCGAAGATGAGCCCGATTCACGGCCGCTGACGGACGAAGCCCCTTTCTCCGCACTTGCTTTCAAGATCATGAGTGACCCGTTCGTCGGTTCGCTGACCTTTATCCGTATCTATTCGGGTGTTCTCGAAGCTGGTTCGTACGTTCTGAACTCTGTTAAAGAGAAGAAAGAACGTATCGGTCGTATGTTGCTTATGCATTCAAACAACCGTGAAGAAATCAAATACGCCTGTTCGGGTGACATTGTGGCACTGGTCGGTATGAAAGATACCACCACTGGTGACACGCTGTGTGACACGGCAAAGCCGATCATTCTTGAACGGATGGAATTCCCGGATCCCGTTATCGAAATTGCTGTTGAGCCGAAAACCAAGGCTGACCAGGAAAAGATGGGTCTGGCTCTCGCACGTCTTGCACAGGAAGATCCGTCTTTCCGCGTCAAGACCGACCATGAGTCCGGTCAGACCATTATTTCGGGTATGGGCGAACTGCATCTCGATATCATCGTCGACCGCATGAAACGTGAGTTCAAGGTCGAAGCAAATGTTGGTGCCCCGCAGGTTGCCTATCGCGAAACCATCTCGCAGCAGGTTGATATCGACTACACCCACAAGAAGCAGTCTGGTGGTTCGGGTCAGTTCGCCCGCATCAAATTGACCTTCACCCCGGGTGAACCGGGCAGCGGGTACTCCTTCAAGGACACCGTCGTTGGCGGTAACGTTCCGAAGGAATACATTCCGGGTGTTGCAAAGGGGCTTGAAAGTTCATTGCCGAACGGCGTGATCGCAGGGTTCCCGGTTACCGATTTCTCCATCACTCTGACCGACGGCGCCTATCATGACGTCGACTCCAGTGTGATGGCATTTGAAATTGCTGCTCGTGCTGCCTTCCGTGAAGGTCTCGCAAAAGCTCGTCCGAAGCTTCTCGAGCCGATCATGAAGGTCGAGGCAGTGACCCCGGAAGAATATATGGGTGACATCATTGGCGATCTGAACAGCCGTCGTGGCCAGGTTCGTGACATGGATTCTCGCGGTATCGCGCGTGTCGTCACAGCTTTTGTCCCGCTGGCAAACATGTTCGGTTATGTCAACACGTTGCGTTCCATGTCCCAGGGTCGTGCCCAGTTTGTGATGCAGTTTGATCATTACGCCGACGTGCCGCAGGCTGTCGCGGACGAAGTCCGCGCCAAGTCGGCCGGTTAAGGCGCAGCTAGGAATAAACGGAGTTAAAAATGGCTAAAGAAAAATTTGCGCGTACAAAACCGCACGTTAACGTCGGCACCATCGGCCACGTT
>TARA_R110002033_G_scaffold46013_2_pt1 | contig 15697 bp, 17 predicted proteins | sample TARA_R110002033 | Tara Oceans TARA_R110002033 (sample SAMEA4397051) | marine metagenome | biome: Polar Biome; feature: [SRF] surface water layer (ENVO:00010504); material: water (ENVO:00002006), including particulate matter (ENVO:01000060) such as... | depth 5 m
ATCGAGTTTTGGGAAAAACACCTAAGAACAATGTTAGCCGAAGTTAAAAAATTAAAATAATTTTTTAACTGTTTAACCAATGATAACAACGGTTTTACATGGGGTTATATAACCCTATGTAACTGTTTTGATATTACTATTAAACACAGATTTGCACCATAATTAAATGTTTAACACTTAAAAACAGTATTTATGGAAGCAATCATTTTATCTAAAGACCAATACCAAGAACTTATAGGGCGTATTGACGAAATCAAATCAACAATCACAGAAAAATCTAAAAATCCTGAAGATTTATTTTTAGACAATGCCGACTTTTTACAGCTTATGAATATAAGCAAACGTACTGCCCAATCGTGGCGTGATGAAGGTAAAATATCATTTTCTCAAATTGGTAATAAAATATATTACCGGATGTCAGATGTACAAGCATTATTAAACAAAAACTATAATAAGGCATTTAAAAAGACACGCTAAGAACTTCGGTTTTTTGCGTTCTCTTTATGGTGGTTTTTTATGTTAATGCAATGGCTACTTTCTTTAATATCATTATACCTAATGGTGTTTTATATACAATTCGTCTTAAACAACTATCTACCAAATAAAAAAAGTAATTCAAAAATTCATCCTTCGGTAATGATAGATTTTATCAAAATTAAAATAACAGATGAAGCACTTATAAACGAAGTTTGGAATAACAATCTTTTAGTGTATGAAGGCAAATCCGAAAAGCGATTTGATGATGAATTAAAAGAATTAATAACCAAAAGTTACAAAAACCTATATTTTACCAAGTTTAACAACAGACTAGAAATAAAAGGAAGCTTACATTATTATTTCAATGTTGGAATTCATAATGCTGATGATTTTTATATTGCAGACTGTATAGATACAATTATTGAAATCGAAACTATTTTTAATCTCGACTTAAATAAATGTTACCTCATTAATTTAGAATACGGAGTAAATATCAATCCTAAAATTTTAGTGTCCGATTTAATTCTAAATATAATCTATCACGAGAAACGACCCTTTAACAGACCCAAAAACTTTAACTATAAAATTGCAGGTAATGAAGCATACAAACAGATAAAAGCCTATGATAAAAGTGTGCAATTTCCAAACCTTTGTAATAATACATTTCGATTTGAAGTAAAGTCAAAACAAGCTAAATTTATTCAAAGTTTAGGGTTATTTACACTTCAACATCTAACAGAATTCAAATATTATAATACATTAATAAAGTCATTATTAAACGAATGGGATAACGTTTTGCTATTTGATAAATCAAAGGTAATAGACGATAAATTTTTCAACACCAACTTCTGGGATGATATTCTGCAAAACGGCAATCGAAATAAATTCAACAATCAAAAAAAACTATATAACAAAAAATTAGGTACTGATAATTTGCACACCAACATCAAAAAAATAATAGAACGAAAAACCAAATATTTAAAGTGTGTGCATATTCCAACTACTATAAACTTGGAAACTGCACAGTTAAAAATTCAATTCGTTTCAACATATACAAAATATAGTCCCCCATTTTACAAATCTGTGAATGATTTTAGATATTCATCACATACTTACAAATAAGTAAGAGGCATGAAATAATAGCAATTATTAAATATTTTAATGCATTAAAAGAAAAAGCTTTTGCTGTTGCTTCAATAACCCAAATAAACAACTAGGTTATTTTAGGTTTATACTTTAAATCATTTATTATAATTTATTTTAAAAATATAACGTTAAACGATGTATTTATATAAAGTAAATACTATATTTAAAAACTCAAAATAAACCCTTATGAATCGGATAAAGGCAGTACTTGAAGAAAAAGGCATAAAGCAAGTCTGGTTGGCTGAACAGCTTGGTAAAAGTTTTAATACTATCAATGGTTATGTTCAAAATAGAACTCAACCGAGTATCGAAGACCTGTATAAGATTGCTTCTATTTTAAACGTAAATGCCAAAGAATTGTTAATTGATAATTAGATGACAAACAAATATTTTTTAAAATATATTTTACCAGTAATGCGAAATTTTGAAGTAGTGAATTTACCCTCATATTTAGACAGAGAATTAAACCAAAAATGTGTTGATTTATTGAGTTTCGAGAATGAATCTGCCTTAAAACTTAAACATGAAGGATTTAGTTTTATGAAAACCTATTCTCTTGATGTTTTAGGTAAAGTAGCTTTAAAAAAGCATTTAGGTGTAGATTTCAAGGAAGATATTAGTAATGCCGTAATTGATTTTGAAAAGAAATTTGAATTAGATAATAAGGAATACAATCTAATATCTTTTGATTTTGATAATATTCCTAAAATAGATTTAAATAATATTAAGGATTCAATTTTTATATTAAGAAATAATAATCAGAAATTCTATATATGTGGTAAAACTGATAAATTAACAATAGAAGAAAACTTGTCAAATGAATCACTTAATTATTCAATTTACAATAAAGGTTATTCAGGGTTTATTGGCTTTAATAAATTAAAAAAATTAGATGAATTATAAATTACCTCTAGAAATATATCAAGTTTTACATAAACCCCAATTGGATATGTTTACTAATGATTTCAAAAAAATAAAAGATAGAATAATCAATATAGATTTTAGTCACAGACATTATAACGTTAACAACAATAGTGATATATCTGATTCAAAAATTCATTCAATAGGTTTTTTTTCGGGTGCAGGTGGTTTAGATTTAGGCAGTCAACTTGCAGGCTCGAAAGTAATTTCTAGTTTAGATTTTGATAGAGATAGTGTTGCTACATTAAAAGCTAACAAATATTTTAATCATACCGAACACTTACATAAGGACATAAAAGAAATGAGTTCTAGTGATTATAAAGGAATTATAAAAAGTAATAATCCAGAAAAACTAATTCTTATTGGAGGGCCTCCTTGTCAACCTTTTTCAAAAGCTGGTTATTGGAAAACACATGAAAATAGATTAGGCAGTGAAGACCCAAGAAATATGATTGGTAATTATTTAAGACTAATTGAAGAAATTAAACCTGATGGTTTTATTTTAGAAAATGTAGAAAGTTTATTGCATCCAAAAAATAAAGAAGCTGTAGAAAAACTTGAAGAAGCAATAGAAAAATTAGGATATTATCACATTAAATTTAAGGCTAATTCGGCAGATTTTGGAGTCCCACAAAAAAGGAAAAGAGTATTTTTCATTGCTTCAAAGAAAAAAATCAAATGTGAACCTTTACAGACTCATGGTTCAGATAAAGATTTAAGTTTAAATCCTAATTTATTACCACATGAAAGAGTTATTGATTGGATTGGTAAATTTGATGATTTAAAATATTCAGATGATTATGATTCTACAGAGGGTAAATATTATAATGATTTAATGGCAGTTCCACCTGGTCAAAATTATATTGCATTAACAGAAAAAAGAGGTTATCCAAATCCACAATTTATAGCAGGAAAAAGGTATTGGTCTTTCCTGCTAAAACTTCACCCAAATTTACCGTCTTGGACAATAATTTCATCTCCAGGGCATTGGGAAGGTCCATTCCATTGGACTGGTAGGAGATTAAGACTGAAAGAATTAGCAGCTATACAAACTTTCCCTGAAGACTATAATTTTATTGGTTCAAGAAGGTCTATTCAGAAGCAAATAGGAAATGCTGTTCCTCCTATATTGGGAAAAGTTATTGTAGAACACTTAATTAAGAATTTATAAATATGGCTAAAATTATTAGTTTGTATTCAGGTTGTGGAGGTCTAGATTTAGGTTTTAAACAAGCTGGTTTTAAAACCATATTAGCCACAGATGTTTGGGATATAGCGTGTAAGACTTTAATACATAATGAAATATCAGATAAAGTAATTAATGATGATATTCGGAATATTGAATTTAAAAAGTATAATAATTTAATAGATGGTGTCATAGGTGGCCCACCTTGCCCTCCATATAGCCAGTCAAGACATTATTTAACCAATAAAAGTAATGGTTTAAATGATGAAAATGCTGGTTTTGCTGTACCTGAATATTTTAGGGTTATTAAAGAGGTTAATCCAAAGTTTTTCCTTTTTGAAAATGTAGATGGTTTCATGTACAAAACGCATAAAGAAGCTCTAGACTTTCTTATAACTAAAGCGGAAGAGCTTAATTATGAAATCACTTTTAAGGTAATTAACTCAGCTAATTATGGTGTGCCACAAACTCGAAAAAGATTTATTTGTGTTGGTGTAAAAAAAGGATTTAAACAATTTAAATTTCCTGATGAAACACATATTGAACCTAGCAAGAATAAAGGGAAATTTAAAGATTGGGTTACTTGCGGCGATGTTCTTTCTGATTTCGATTTTATAAACGATGAAGAAAAAAAACAAAAACCTGGCTCAAAACACCATCATCTTATAAAAGATATACCTCCAGGGGGTAATTATCTTTTTTACACAGAAAAAAAAGGTCATCCAAACCCTTTATTTAAATGGAAATCTAGATATTGGACTTTTTTATTAAAATTATCGCAAGATAGACCCTCTTGGACAATACAAGCTAGTTTTTCAAATAATCAAGGTCCTTTTCATTGGAAAAATCGATTTCTTCGTATTGAAGAAATTAAGCGTTTACAAACTTTTAATGATGAATATGAAATTTTAGGAGATTTTAAACAGCAATGGAGACAAGTAGGTAATGCGGTTCCTACGAAATTAGCTTTTATATTAGCAAATAAAATAAAACAAGATTATGAGATATGAATTAAATCAAAATGGTGAAATAGTTGAGTATAATGGAGGTACTCAATTCATTGCCGACGTAAATAATACAATTATAGAATTGTTTTCACAAGGCATATATAATTGTAACATTACCAATCAGGATGGTTCTGTATATACTCTAGATATTACTAACACAATAACCAATACTGTTAATACTATTCTTCTTTTTTACGGTAATGTAAGAAATGAAAATAGGAATCCATCAGAAAAGAAAATACAACTTAATGGTAAAGACCCAAGAAACTCAAATACTCCAGCAATTATTTTGGGTATATATTGTTATGATACAAATGATGTTTTGGCTGATTTAATATGTTGTGCTTGGAATGTTGATGATACAGTTAACTATCCAGGCAATCCTAGTATAAGAGGTATAAATATTCAAATGTTTCAAGAAGCTAGGTTTAATGGTTTTGTAAAAAAGGACTATAGAAATAATACGGTATGTGTATTTAGACCTGAATTTATTTTTTATTATTTAGAATCTAAAAATGAACATCATGCCTCTACAGAAAATCAAAATGTCGCAAATACCGATATAGAAACTTCATTGGAAAGCGGTATTCAAAAAATCTTCTATGGTGCTCCAGGTACAGGAAAATCTCATAAAGTCAAAAGCCTTGTAAATGGAAAGGATGCCAGAATGCAAAGGGTTACGTTTCATCCAGAGTTTGATTACACTTCTTTTGTAGGTGGTTACAAACCAACAATGGCTGATGAAGATGGTAAAGAAGTAATAAAATATAAGTTTGTACCACAAGCATTTACCAATATATATGTTAAAGCTTGGAATGACCCAGATAACGATTATTATTTAGTAATTGAAGAAATTAATAGAGGAAATTGTGCAGAGATATTTGGAGATATTTTTCAATTATTAGATAGAGATTCAGATTACGATATTACACCTTCAATAGAACTTGAAGGCCATCTAAAAACCTCTCTTAAAGATGTAAATAAAGGTTTAGAAAACGGTAAGCTAAAACTACCTAAAAACCTTACTATTTATGCAACTATGAATACATCAGACCAATCGTTGTTCCCTATGGATAGTGCTTTTAAAAGAAGATGGGATTGGGAATATATTCCAATATGCTATGAAGCAGTAACTGATGAAGGAGATTCAAATCCATCTTTTAATTATACAATAAATTTAGGGAATGGAAAGTCTTTTAAATGGAATGAGTTTATATCTAAAGTAAACTTGAATCATATCCAACAAAACCCTGTTTTGGGTATGGATAAATGTATAGGTAATTATTTTGTAAAACCTAGAAATGGGGTAACAACTATAGAGGTTGAAACCTTTATTAATAAGGCTGTTTTTTATCTGTGGAACGATGTTTTTAAGGATGAAAAGAATGAGGTTTTTGAAGAAAATAGTTCTTATGAAGATTTCTTCCCAATTAAAACCAAAGGGGTACAAAAGCTATTAGAATTATTAGAACGTATAGAGGTTACAGTAAATACTATTCCAGAAGATTCAGCACCTGCACAAGATGAAGTTACTAATTGAGGAAGAAGAATATCCAGTTGATTTACTCGAAAGTATCTTTGATGATTTAAAGTTTTATAAACAAAATGGTTTAAAGGGTACTGTAAAAACGGTAGGTTATTACCACTCTTACAAAAAGAAAGAGTTGGTTTTAATGTTGCCTAAAGTTTTTATGCAAAATGGTGTTGAAACTGTTTTTAAGGGTACTATAGATGAACTTTATAATTCTCTGGAGTATTCATCAATTAAACACGACTCAAAATACCAATGGTTAAGAGAGTTGAGTATTCATTTTTATAACAGTTTAGTTGAGTATAATAACAGATGGAATCAAAACGGATTAATCTCTCCATCTCGTACTTTTGAATTAAACACCAATTTAGGAGAAGATAATTACTCTTATTTAGATATACTTTTAAGTATAGTAAACTTCTACAAAAAAAATAAAACACATATTCTTTATCGCCATATAGAACAGGTTACTAATAACGCTTCAAAACCTAAATGGGACAAAACAATTAGAAAATCTTTGCCTTTAATGGCAAATTCTAAAACCCCAATTTATTTCGATATTCGCAATAAAAAGAAAATAGTTAACACAGAGGAAGAATTAATTACATATTTCTTTTCAATCCTAAATCACTTAAATAATCAACATAACTTAAACCTCAAATTAGATAAGTCTTATAAGCTGTTTAAAGACGATGCTTTTATTAATTTATGTAAAGATGAATATGGTTTACGAAAACTAAAGAAAATAAAATACCGCTACTTTAATGATACCCTTAAAAGGATGTATCAATTATGCGAATTATATTTTTCAAATAACGATTACGCAAGTAGCAAAAAAGAAAAAGAAGAGTTTCTGTGTACCAACAATTACAATATTATTTTCGAGGATATGATTGATAAGCTGTTTACCGATAAAATAGCTGAAGAAGAAAACATCCAAAACTTAAAGAAAAATAAGGATGGTAAAATTATAGACCATATTTATGAAGATAAATCTTTAATAGATAGAAGTAACATATTTTTTATTGGCGATTCTAAATACTATAAATCAGATAACACAGCAGGTCAAAATTCAAAGTACAAGCAAATTACCTATGCTAAAAATATCATCCAATACAATATAGATTTATGGAATACAAAAGGTGAATTTCATAATGAGAATATAAGGTATAGAGATGATGAAACAGAAGGCTATAACATTACACCTAATTTTTTTATCTACGGTCATATTGAAGACCCTAACGATTTTGAAAATCCTCAAATAATTCAAAAAACGCTAAAACCAGAAGTTTCATGCCATTGGTCAGATAGGTTATTTGATAGAGATACATTATTTGTACACCAATATTCAATAAATTTCCTGTTTGTTTTAAAATCATATACGTCTTACAATAGTTATAAATTAAAGTCCTTTAGAGACGCTGTGAAAAAGAAGTTTAGATCTGGGTTTATTGATTATTTCAATAATGCAGTAGATTGTGGTTTTTCATTTTATCAATGCACATTACAACCATTAGAATTTCCTGACTACATAAGAAATCGCTTTAAAGATTTTAATGGGAAATCAATTATAACACAAGACAATAGATTAATTATTGCTATTCATCAAAATGATGATAGTCTTAATCAATATTTATTAGATTTTGAACCATTAGAAAATTTTCAATAACGCTTAATTTATGAACCTACACGATTTAAGACAAGCTCAAGCAAATTATACAGAAAGAATTGAAGATGTAAAAAAGAGTAGGGAAAAACTACATAAATTAAGAAAGAAGTTTGTTAACGACTTTTCTTTGGATTACTTAACCAATATGCCTATTGAGAAATATGTTATAGGTCAAGGTAAAACCACATTTTGTAGAAGGCTTGAAAGGGAGTTAGATGGTTTAGGACGTATTTTAGGTTCCAATGCTTTTAAATTTGGGGTGTATTATGGTAGAACAAAAGAAGATGCTACCAAAGAATATAGAAATAGCAAAAAATGGGGTAATGGTCCAGAAACTGCATATATTGATATTAGACCAGCTCTAATTAAATTGATTAAAGATGGTAAAGAAAATAATTTAAAAGGTATTATTAAGAACAAAATATCACCTACTTTTAAAGGTAAAATTCTATCAACCTACTATCCTGATAGATATTTAAATGTGTTTTCAAATGACCACTTAAATTATTTTTTAAAGTTTTTCGATATAGATACACTAGAATTGATAAAATCCAATCCTGTTATCAAAAGAGATGCTTTATTGAATTTTAAAAGCGAAGATGAGGTAATGCGAAATTGGTCAGTAGATTTATTTTCAAATTTCCTATATGCTGAGTACCCTAAACGACCAATTAAAAAATCTAATAAAGCTGATAATATTTTAGAAGATTACTTAAAACCTGAATTTCCATTAAATCCTGTTGCTAGTTTAGTTGTTTTAAACATCTTACCAAATAAATCACTACCTAACCAAAGAAATAATCGCAACAATAATTCAAAACCCGACTACGAGAAAATAAATCGTTTAAATAAAAAATTGGGTGATAGAGGTGAAAAAATAGTAAAGGACTTTGAAGAAAAAAGATTAAAAGAACTGAATAGACCTGATTTAGCAGAAAAAGTGGATAGAATTTCTTTAAAATCGGATAGCTATGGTTATGATATTCTATCCTTTGAAGATGATAGTTCAGAAAGATATATTGAAGTCAAAGCAACTCGTTCTAAAGTCGGTGATACTAATTTCTTTTTGTCTATCAATGAATTAAACACAGCAAAGGAGAAGGGAAATTATTATATCTATGTAGTGTTTGATATTTTATCCAAAAATCCTAAAGTATGGATATTACAGAATCCATTTAATCCAGAAAATACCGATATAGATATTTCACCAATTAATTATAAGGTTTCTATTAAAACTAAATAATTAGCTTAAATCTATTTAAAATATGACATTAATAATAGGCTGCATAACTAATGATTTCGCCATTATTGCTAGTGACACACAATTATCTTCAGGTGATTTAAATAGAGGTGATTTTAGTCGTAGTACGCAAATTAAACTTAATAGGTGTTCTAAAGATTTTATGTTTGGGATTTTAGGCAAATGGTGTTGGTGATATGATCCAAAAGATGGTAACATTTTTAAATATAATGAAGATGACATTCTATTTAAAAAGATGAACGATTATAAAATTGAAGATAAACTAACTTATTTACAAAAATTCATTAAATCAAAATATAAATTAGATACTTGGTTTGATAAATCAGACAAAAACAGGTTCAGATGAGTTTTGGGATTTGATTACTTTTGTAGAAGATTGGAGACCATTAAGAAGAATATTATAATCTAAAACAGCAGTGTTATGAGTCAAATGTTAGCAGAAATAAGCAGAATTGTAACTGAAGATATTAGTAACCGAGTTACTCAATATGATGTATTGTTTGAAGCTATTACAAACGCCATACATGCCAATGCAACAACCATAAAATGCTATCTAAACTCAAATGATAGTCAATTAACTGATGATACAAAAGAAATAGGTTCTATAAGAGTAGATTCTATTAAAATTATTGATAATGGTGATGGCTTAACAGATGAAAATTACAAATCATTTTCTAAATATAGAACAGAATTTAAAAAAGCTTTAGGTTGTAAAGGTGTTGGTAGATTTGTGTTTTTAAAAGTATATGAATCAGCAATTTTCAATAGCAAGATAAAAGCTATCCAAGAGCAAAGAACCATAAAATTTGATTTCAATTTTGATACTGAAAACCTTGAAAAAGAACCTGTAAAAGTTTTAGATAATGAAACTGAAATAGTATTGAGTAGACTTACCAAACAATACTATGATAGTGAAAATGACAAAAAACAAGACAGGAGAATTGAGTTAGATTTACACAGTATTCGTGAAAAGGTATTGATGAATTTAATACCTACATTATTTTTCTATAAACAGAATGGCACAAGTATTACAATAGATTTCGTAGATGAATTTCATAATTTATCTGTACAAATTAAACCCGCTGATATTCCTAGCTTTTTAAAGAAACCCTTTGAGGTTAAAAATTCTGATGGAAATGTTTTTAAGTTCCTTTTGAATTATAAAATTGAAAATACCAATGGTTCTTTATATGCCTATTATTGCGCAAACAATAGAACTGTGTGCCAATTTGAAGATAAAGACTTCAAAATTTCTATGCCTTATGGTTATTCAGGTTTTATGCTTTTAGAGTCAGAATACTTCAATCAAAAAGTAAATAATGAAAGAAATGATTTTGATATTTATCCTGTGAAAACAGATATTTTTTCTACTCTTTCATGGGAGATGATTAATACTGCATTGAAGAAACACTTTAGTGATTTAGTTAAAGAAGGAGTGCCTGAAACCAAAAAAATCAACTCTGAAAAAATACAGCAAATTCAAGAAGAAAGACCTTATTTAGTGCAATACATTGAAGAGGAAGATATTGAAATGGCTGGGTTTTTAGACAAAAGAGCTATTATTGAAAAAGCAAAAAAGCGTTTTGATGTAGCTAAAGAAAAAGTCCTAACCAATGTAGGTAAAGAAGAATACTCAGATGAAGAGTTAAATGAAGCTATTCAGTTGGCTCAAAATGAACTAGTCTCTTATATCAATGATAGGGTATTAGTAATTGAAAGGTTAAAAAGTTTGGTCAAAAATAGTGAACGTGTAGAAGCTGTAATTCATAATTTATTCATGCAAATGCAAACTAGTGATGATTATTATTCAGTAGGTAAAAATAATTTATGGTTATTAGATGACCGTTATACAACATATAGTTATGCAGCAAGTGATAATAGGATTCGTGAAGTTTTAAAAGGTATTGATGAAGAAAATGGTGATACTCAAATTTTGGATGACCGCCCAGATTTGTCATTGTTTTTTTCCCACAATCCTAATAATTCTGGTAGATTAAAATCTGTGTTAATTGAGATTAAACCTTTTAATTATGCTTCAAAACCTGACCGTAAAAAATTTGCTGGTATTCAGCAATTAATAGATTATGTTAAGGCATTCAAAGAAAAAGAAAAAATTGAAGAGGTTTCAGCTTATTTGATAACAGAGGTTGATTCAAAATTAGATGAACGTCTAACAGATAATGATTTTACAAAATTATTCTCGCTTGAGAATCCAATATATCATAGGTTTTATCAAGGGGCAGGTATATCAATATTTGTTATTAGTGCTTCAACTTTAATAAAAGATGCTGAAGCAAGAAATAAAGTCTTTTTAGATATTATCAGAAAACAAACAAAACTAAGTAGACTAATTAAAAAAATTGAATTTGTTGGTTAGTACTTTTTCTTTAACATTGCCAACAGAAACCTTTTTAGCTTATGCAACAAAAAACCTGTCTATTATATTGTTCTATAAGCTATAATATAGTAAAAGTTTATGAACTTAATATATACCTTTTTTAATAATTAATTTAAAAATTAATAAGCCATTTAAATACTTTATTTCTTACATTTAGTTTCTTTTAATAAAGGTAGTAGTAATTGTATTTAAGATGTATAATTATTTAAACATCATTAAAATACTTGATTGGGAACATTTTCCAACGCTTATTGTGCTGTTTATCATAATTCTATTATTTTTAATATGCTAGTCTAATTATTCAATGTCAACACTACCTATATATCATTCATTATCAAAAATTCTTAATCGTGTAAAAACAATTATAGATACAAACGTTGCTGGTAATTGTTTTTGGTTAAAGGTTGAAATAGCAAGTATTAATTTCCATAGATCGGGTCATGTTTATTTAGAGTTGGCTGAAAATCAAAACGGTAATACTATTGCTAAGTGTAAAGCAATTATCTGGAATTATCAAATTTCTCTAATAAGACAAGCTTTAGGAAAGGACTTTGATAACATTCTTAAGAAAGGTAATGAAATATTATGCTACACAAGTATTCAATTCGATGTAGCTTATGGTTTGAGTCTTTTAATTACCGATGTTAATTTAGAATTTGCTGTTGGTCAAATTGAAAAGAAGCGACAAGAAACAATTGATAGACTTAAAAAAGAAGGGCTAATAGATTTAAATAAGAGAATTCAAATACCTCTTGTAATTAAAACGATTGCATTAATAGCATCCAAAGATACTTCAGGGTATCAAGATTTTGTAAAGAACATAACTGAAAATCAATACGATTATAAATTTAATATTGAATTATTTTCATCATCTGTTCAAGGAAATACTGCTGAAATAGAAATAGTAACCAGGCTTAAAACAATTAATAAAAAAAAGTATGATTGTGTTGTAATTATCAGAGGTGGTGGTTCAAAAATAGATTTAGATATTTTTAATTCTTATGAATTATCAAAACAAATAAGTCAAATGAATAGTGCTGTCTTTACTGGTATTGGTCATGAAACTGATATTACTGTTATAGATTTTGCAGCAAACAAATCTTTTAAAACACCTACTGAGGTTTCAAATTACATCGTCAATAAATCATATAATTATGAACAAAAAATAATTAGTTTATATGCTCTAATCAATGAAAAGTATCACAAATTATTAGAAAAGAAAAATAGCGATTTAAGACTATATACTGAAGGCATTGTTAATGCTTCTAATAGTTTTACACGTTTACGAAGAGGCTCATTACATACACTTATGAATCGTATGGTATCAAGCATTAATTCATTGATTAATAAAGAGAATAACAAACTTGCATTAATAAGCCAAGACCAATTACAGTATAGTAAGAGGAATATTTATAACCAAGAAGAATTAATCAAGAAACGTTTTGAAATGCTAATCCTATTAGTAGAAAACGTAATAAATAAAAAAAGAACATTTTTAAACAATGCCTTAATAATAGCCTCAACAAGTAGTCCTAAAGCAATACTAAATAAAGGTTTTACAATACCAAGAGTAAACGGTAATCTTTATAATGGTGAAGAATTACCAAAAGACACTGAAATTAAATTAGAATTTAAAGATTCAGTAATAGTAACTAAATACGTTAAAAAAGAAAAGTCATGGAAGATAAACCCATTTCAGAATTAACTTATGAGGAAGCCTCAAAAGAACTCGAATCAATTCTTGAAAAATTAAGAAATGACGAAGTAAGTATTGATAAGTTAGAAAAGGTAGTAACCAGAGCAGCAGCACTATCAAAACTCTGTCAAGATAAATTACGGAACACCGAACAAAAAGTACAAGAAATTATAGACAAACTTGGACTCTAATTAAACAACTAAAAAATTTATAATGGCAAATATTTTAAGTATTCATTGTTCTGTTTTAAATGGGTTTGGTCGTTTAGGTATATTAATTATCACTGAAGAAGCTGAAATAATTACTAATATTTTTCAGAGTCCTTCAATATTTTCTTTCAAAAGGGATGTTGGTGAGATTTTAAATTGGCATAAGGATAATATACTATCCTTGATATCTAATTATAATATTGATTCAATAGTTGTTAAAAAGACAGAGACAATTTCAATAAGAGGAAAAAATTCAGATGTATTTAAACTTTATTTAGAAGGCGTGATGCTTTCTCTTGCTGGTAGTTTGGGTATACAAAACAGTCATTTTGGTAAAAACAGTATTAAGGCTATTTTGAAAAATACTAAAATTTATGATTTATCATTAGAAGAAATATTAGAAAGTTTTGAAATTAAGCTAGATTCATTTCCTACTAATAATGATTCACGAGAAGTAATTAAAGAAGTCTTATTAGCGGCAATAGCGTTTAATATATATTTACAAGAATGATATTAACAACAGTAGAAATAGAAAAAATAAAGGACTTTGATGAACAAGGTTTTTACAGCTCAACTTATCTAGCATTAGATAAAAGGCTTAACAGAGAAGTCGCTGTAAAGGATATAAATGTAGGTATTAAAGTTACTGAAGAAGATTTAGAAGCCTATTTTCATGAGGCATTAAAATTATCTCAATCAGAACACCCACGAATATTACCAGTATATTTCGTTGGTTTTTGTTCAACAAATGGTGATGATGTCGTAACTATCCCTCGCATTGTTACTAAATATATGCAAAAAGGCACATTAACAAATGTTTTAAGAGAACAATATGATAAAGGGTTGACTTTGCCATTAGATAAAATTATAAGGTTTTCTCATGACATTATTCAAAGTTTAATTCATCTACATTCATTAGATATATTACATCTAGACTTAAAAGCTTCAAACATTTTTATTGGTGATGACGGGAAATTAGTAATCGGAGATTTTGGTCAATCAAGATTCATTGAAAATGGTATAGTTTCTGATGCCTCTAATTTATATCCTTCAATTACCCCAGACGAATTTGTAAAAAAAGGAGTAGTAGATAAAACAGCGGATATTTTTCAATTTGGAATATTATTATTCAGCATGTGTAATTATGATACATATAGAAAGTTAATTGAAGATGAATATTCAATTGATGTAGAAACTTTAAAAAGCTTATTTTCAGACCCTTCAAATAAAGATAAAGCCGCAATAAAGCAATTTAGTGATAATTTAAAACGTTATAAAATAGATTTGAATGCTGGTTTATTTTCTGATGGTAACAATTGTTATAATTATATTCCAGGAAAATTAATTGGTATTATAAAAAGGTGTATAGAGCCTAAAGTTGAAGAAAGATATAATAATTTTTATCAAATACAAGAAGATTTAAATGGTATCATATTCCCGAAAGGTGTTACTAATTATTGTGAAATAATTGGTATAGAAAAAATAATTTTTAATATTGACTCTGTCGAATGTTTAATTGATTATTCAATAGATGGTAAAACAAAAAAATATGTTTTAAACCCATTTAAAGGTACTCAAAACATAAAAAGGGAAAAGGTTTTAAATGTAACAAGTAGAACACTTCGGAAAGAATTGTTTAAATTAGCAGCAAAATTATGACAAAACATACTTGTAAATATTGCCAGAGAGTAATGAAAGTTACTAGCTTGGAATTTAAATCCAATAGCTATTGTAATGTTTGTTTTGATGAACGTTCTAAAAGTTCTACAATTAACACTACAGGGGAAGTCATGTTTACATTTAACGGTATAAGTTTACCATACCATTAAAAATTCAATCTTAGGTTTACAAGGTTTTAGGCCTTTAAGTTGTTCGTCAGTTGTTCCATTCAGTTTCATAAATCATAGCCCCACAACACAAAACCCAGTTATTTTTAAAAACAATTAATAAAATTTGATAGTGGTGTTTTTAAAAAAATCCTCTGTCTTTTGTGTTGTTCTGTGCCCCACCGCATAGTTGGTTTTTATGTCATAATACTTGTACCCAACGCTCTAATGGCACATTCCTTTTTTTATTTAAAAGTATCTATTTTTGTTAAATTGGTAAAATAAAAAAGCAAAGAACCATTGCCAACGCTCAAACAACTATTAAGCCATAAAAACCAACCCAAAGCTAAGTTACATAATACAAGTTATA
>TARA_R110002033_G_scaffold122483_2_pt1 | contig 15693 bp, 14 predicted proteins | sample TARA_R110002033 | Tara Oceans TARA_R110002033 (sample SAMEA4397051) | marine metagenome | biome: Polar Biome; feature: [SRF] surface water layer (ENVO:00010504); material: water (ENVO:00002006), including particulate matter (ENVO:01000060) such as... | depth 5 m
CCCGACCACTGCACCTATCGCAAAACAGGCTAAATAAGCAATATCAAAACCTTTGGCTGCCGCTAATACCGCTGGATACATCCCTAAAAGCAGTAAAATAAAGCTGCCTGAAATCCCGGGTAATATCATGGCGCAAATAGCAATAGCACCACAAAAGAAGAAGTTAAGATAACTCACCTGCATTTCGATAGGATGTAACACTGTAATGGCCCACGCAAAGGCGACACCAACAATAAACATGGCAATCCGAATTGCATTGAATTTGTTCACTTGCTTAAGCATATGAACCACGGAAAATAAAATTAATCCAAAAAAGAACGACCACACAGGAATAGGATGCGTCACCAATAGCCAAGAAATCAATTTAGCTAAGGTAAAAATACTGGTGAGGATCCCACCAAACACGCACACGAGAAAAGGACCATTAATGTGTAAAAAGGCGGCTTTAATGCCTTTTTTCTTGATAATACCCACTAACGACCAGTTAATTTTGCGAATGCCATCCAATAACGGATCTAAAATACCGGTAATAAACGCAATAGTGCCACCCGACACTCCCGGCACAACATCTGCTGCGCCCATGGCCATACCTTTGAAATAATTCAATAACAGTGAGTCAGTTTTCAAAATTCATCCTTAATGTGTCTAATCACGTAAATTATACCTGTGCCATTTGCAATGAGCGATGGAAAATATTCAACGGGGCTTTTCCGCAGGTTACAACAATGTTAATCTCGTCCGACCAGATAATAATTAGAGTTCATTTATGACCCCAACTAAACCCAATAAAGTCATGTCGCTATATAAGAAAGTCACTGCTTATCCATTTGGTAAACAGATTTTCTCTAAAATGGTGTCTCGAATGGCGCCCTATTTTGGCACAGTACACCCTTACATAAGTGATTTACGCGTTAACCGCTGCGAATGTTTAATCAAAAAGCGCAAGAAAGTCCAAAATCATATTGGAACCGTGCATGTGATTGCTATTTGTAATGGCCTAGAAATGGCCATGGGCACGATGGCAGAAGCATCAATCCCAGCTCATTTACGCTGGATCCCTAAAGGCATGAGCGTTGATTACACCGCAAAAGCTGGCAGCGACATTTTATGTGTTGCAGAGGTAAAACCAGAACAATGGCAAGTGGGTGATATGTTAGTCGACGTAAAAGCCTATGACACTAACGGTGTTGTGGTGGTCCAAGGGCATATTAAGCTATGGATTTCAGAGAAACCTCAAAAATAACCAGGTAAATTAATCACCTTTATTCACTTTGCTAGGGAAGCATAATGTTAAAAAATGGTCTGGCGCAAGCTAACACAAATCATCTCGGTAAAATCATTCCTGTCGCAGTTTTACTGCTAATGCTGATCAGTTTATATGGTAGCTGGTATACCATTGATCAGGGCGAACGTGGGGTATTGCTGCGTAACGGTAAAATTATTGATACTGCAGAACCAGGTCTTGGATTTAAAATTCCACTAATGGATACCGTGGTTAAGATCTCAACCCAAACTCACACCGCAAACTACCAAGGTTTACAGGCGTATAGCCGCGATCAACAACCTGCCACATTACGCGCATCAGTCACATTTAGCATACCGCCAGATCGTGTTGAAGAAGTGTATGCTAATTTCAAAAGTATCGACTTAATGGTGTCGCGTTTACTCGACCGCCAAGTACCAACCCAAATTGAGAATATTTTTGGTAAGTATACGGCTATTTCAGCCGTTCAAGATGAATCCCCCCAAGATATATACCTATTAAATGGGTGAGTGAGTGAAAGGCAAATACTAACAACAAGTTAAAAAATACGACGTTTCGGTACCAATACCTAACAATATACCGAATGAAAATTTAAATAACATTTATAGGTATATAAATATTTGATAACCCGTCCCTTTAGATTTCGTCTGTTGGTTGATAAAATTGATAGATAACTCATATTTATCTATCAGAACCGTAAACTTGGTAGCCTCCATTGTTAAACTGCAACACTCTAGATTGGGATTATGTTGTGAGTTCGTATTAAAGTTTGATAAATCATAATAAAATCTGAACATCTATAATATAGTTTGATAATTTCTGGCATTTTTGCAGGATGAAACGGGTTAGGAGTAACATATTGCTGCCCCCTTTTTGTGCTTCGACTAACTAAATATCTCACTACACCAACCCCGTATTTAACCTGATTTTTGTTATGCATGTAATGTTAAGAGCGGATTTAAATAACATTAGCTATCAGAACCCAAATCAAGTCTTTTCCTTTAGTAAATATAGAAAGTGCAACTGAGTTCACAATGTGAAATTCATTACCCACGGTATTCTAAACTCCGGCCGTTCGAATAGAGGGAGAAACAGTAGTGACAAAAGACAAGAATCAAGTGAACTTCAGTGAAGACTATGAGTTAAACCGTCATTTAAAAAAAGTGGGGAAGAGGCAAACTCAGGAAAATAGAGATGCACTAAAGTCGATAGGTGACCAAGTAAAGCAAGAATTGGGGAAAACTCGACTCAAACATGAAGAACTTGAAGAAGGAATAAAGAAAAATAGATCTAAACTTGATTAGGAAGAATCGACAAAGCTTAAGAGTCGTTCATGTTTTGATTTATATAGCTCGCAAAGTGGCAAAAGCTCAGCTTTCTTTTGCCCCAAAACCAGCTTGAAAAAATTTAAGTGAGTGGCCAGCTTTCGTAGGCCACTACAGGTGGAATTTAATCGTATTCAGTCAGTACAGTAATCTACCAAATCTGCTTATTCTTACTTCAAATGCGATCCTTCATACATCAGATAGTTGAAACTACGCTTTATCAAGCGCAAAATACCGCATTGAAAATGAAAACCTCTAAAACCAGTTAATTTGGAACGATTTAACTCAAGGATGACTGTGATACCTAACTACCAACAATTCATGCGGCCATTTTTAGAAATAGCACAAGCAGCGAATGGCAATGAAGTCAGGCTTCGTGATGTCATTAATCAGCTTGCAGATAAATTTAACCTAACTGAAGCTGAACGTAGCGAAACACTCCCTAGCGGTAAACAAAGTGTTTTGGATAACCGCATTGGTTGGGCTCGTACTTATCTCACCAAAGCTGGTCTGCTTGAAGTCACTCGTCGAGCGCATTTTGTCATTACTGATAGAGGTATTAAGGCACTGCAAGACCCAAAGGTGGTTATTGATAATCACTACCTAAAGCAGTTTGATGAGTTTATCGCCTTTAAAGAGTCAAAGGCTGACGCTACTACACCTCATATTGAATTTCCTTCAGATACTGATAACTCAGATAATGACATCACCCCTGATGAAGCCTTAAGAGCTGCTTATAAAACTATTAACGAGGCGCTTACATCAGAACTGCTTTCTCGCACTCGCAATGTCACCCCAGCCTTTTTTGAAGATCTTCTCATCCAATTACTACTCGCTATGGGTTATGGCGGTACGGGTGAAGGTGCAGCTCACGCACTGGGAAGAAGCGGTGATAATGGTATTGATGGCGTGATAGACCAAGATCCGTTAGGCGTAGACCAAATCTATATTCAAGCCAAACGCTATGGCGAAGGTAACAATGTCAGCGCAGGTGATGTCCGCGATTTTTTCGGTGCATTAAACCTTAAAAAAGCCCACAAAGGCATTTTTATCACCACATCGGATTTTACGCCATCCGCAGTGCAAACCGCCAAAGATTTAGGTATGCGTATCGTACTGATAAACGGCAAAGAATTAGCAAAGCTCATGTTACGATACAACATCGGCAGTAGAGACGAACAGATACTGCACCTAAAGAAAATCGACGAAGAATTTTTTGAAGTATAAACACGCATACACAAGTGTTTATGCTCTTTTTAAAGAGTAGGAAAAGCCTTATTTATGAATAAACAACAACTCGCCGCCAAAATCTGGGAATCCGCTAACCAGATGCGATCAAAAATTGAAGCCAACGAATACAAAGATTACATATTAGGCTTTATTTTTTATAAATACCTCAGCGATCAACTCGTGCAGTTTGTCACTAAAGAAGGCATGACAGCAGAAGACATTAAAGCCTTAAGCGAAGACGATGCTGAAACTGTCGAATTTGTGCAAAGCAATTTGGGTTACTTTATTGCCTACGACAACTTATTTTCAACTTGGGTTGACCCAAACTCAGACTTTGATGAGTCTAACGTGCGCGACGCGCTCTCAGCCTTTAGCAGGCTTATTCATAAAGATCACAAAAAATTATTTGACGGTATTTTCACCACATTAGAAACCGGACTAAGTAAACTTGGTGAAAGCGCAGGTAAACGTACCAAAGCCATTAGTGACTTGCTGCATCTGATCAAAAGCATCCCTATGAATAGCAATCAGGGCTACGATGTACTGGGTTATATTTACGAATATTTAATTGAAAAATTTGCCGCCAATGCCGGTAAAAAAGCGGGTGAGTTCTATACCCCCCATGAAGTGTCGGTATTAATGTCACACATCGTCGCGCACGAGTTACAGCATAAAGACACCATCGAAATTTACGATCCGACCAGCGGCTCGGGATCATTGCTTATCAATATTGGGCAGGCAGTGGCGCAATACGCTAAAAGTAAAGATAACATTACCTATTACGCCCAAGAGCTAAAGGCAAGCACCTACAACTTAACCCGTATGAACTTAATCATGCGCGGCATTAAAGCCAACAACATTAAAACCCGTAATGCCGACACCTTAGAAGACGATTGGCCATATTTTGATGAAAGTGACCCAAAAGAAACTTACGAAGCTTTGTATGTTGATGCCGTAGTTTCTAACCCGCCATATTCTCAAAGCTGGGACTCTACCAATAAAGAGAGCGACCCACGTTATTCGCGCTTTGGCCTAGCTCCCAAAACTAAAGCCGATTTTGCCTTTTTGTTACATGACCTTTACCACCTAAAGCCCGATGGCATTATGACTATCGTATTGCCCCACGGCGTGTTATTCCGTAGTGGTGAAGAAGGGAAAATTCGCACTCAACTGATTGAGAACAACCACATAGATGCCATTATCGGTTTACCGGCAAATATCTTTTTTGGCACCGGCATTCCTACGGTTATTTTGGTATTAAAACAAAAGCGCCAAAATAGTGATGTATTAATTGTCGATGCCTCCAAGCACTTTTTAAAAGAAGGCAAAAACAACAAACTGCAAGCCTCCGACATTAAACGCATTACCGATGCAGTGATTAACCGTGAGAGTAACCCTAAATACTCGCAAGTGGTCAGCAAGCAAACCCTACGCGACAACGGTTACAACCTCAACATACCGCGCTATGTTGATTCCTCTGCTGCCGCCGAGAGCTGGGATTTACACGCCACTATGTTAGGCGGCATACCTAACAGCGAAATAGCCAATTTACAAGACTACTGGCAGGCTTTACCGCAATTACATAAAGCCTTGTTTACACCCAAATCGGCCGCTTACAGTGAACTTGCCATCGATAAAGAAGCTGTAAACGCCACTATTACCCAGCACCCGCAGGTGGTAGAGTTTATTACTCGCTACAACCAAGCCTTTGACGGCTTTGACGAATATTTAAATACTACTCTAATCCAGGGTTGGTCTGCGGTTAATCGCAACCAAATTGAGGCAGAACTCAGTGAAGAACTGTTCAATCGCCTAGCGCCTATTGCACTCATTGATAAATACCAAGCCTACCAACACCAAAATAACCAATGGCAAATCATTAGCGCCGATTTAGAGATGATGCAAACCGAAAGCTTTGCCGCCACTAAGCAAGTTGACCCAAATATCGTTATCAAGAAAAAAGACGGTAAAGATATTGAAGTTCAAGATAGTGCCGCTCCTTGGAAAGGCCACATCATGGCATTTGAGTTAGTACAACAAACCTACTTGAGTGATGGCTTGGCAGCATTGGCAAAACAAGAAAGTCGCCTCGCAGAAATAACCAGCGCATTGGAAGAAACTCTAGAATCCCTAAGCGAAGAAGAAAAAGAGCAAGACACCGTAAAAGAAAGTAAAGACGGCTTTGTCTACGCCGAAGTGGGCAAAGCGGCTAAAGCTTTCCTAAAAGAGCAAAAAGAGTCTAAAACCAAGTTCTCAGCCGAAAGCTACGAAGCGAAAATAATTAAGGCCAATAAACTCATTGACGAAGAAAAAGCCCTGAAAAAAGCGGTAAAAGAAGCACAAATCGCTCTGCACTTAAAAACCAAAACCACTATCGAAGGTTTAACCGACGAGCAAGTCAATGAATTGCTGCACCTAAAATGGATCACTCCATTAAGTCTTGAACTCGCCGCCATGCCAAACGCCGTGATTACTCAGCTCACCAGCAAAGTACAAGCCCTTGCCGATAAATACGCGGTGACTTATTCGCAAGTGGCGAGTGAGATCAAAAGCACTGAGCAAGAACTAGCCGAAATGATGTGCGAACTTACGGGTAATGAGTTTGATATGCAGGGCTTGAATGAACTCACCAACTTATTGAAGGGGGCGTGAGATGAATGATGAATTTGGAATGCGGAAGGATGAAAATAGCCACTCAGCACTGAGCATTCAGCATTCAGCATTAAGAGTGCCTGAGATTCGCTTTAAGGGGTTTAGTGGGGAGTGGGCAGACGCTACCTTATCAGATGTGATAGATGTGCGAAGCGGAAAAGACTACAAGCATTTAAGCAAAGGCGACATTCCTGTTTATGGAACAGGTGGCTACATGCTTAGCGTAGATAATGCATTGTCAAATGATGAAGATGCTATAGGAATTGGGCGAAAAGGCACAATTGATAAACCGTTTTTATTGCGAGCACCTTTTTGGACTGTAGATACTCTTTTTTACGCAGTTCCTAAGCCAAAATTTAAGTTGGATTATTTGTATTGTCTTTTCCAAAAAATAGACTGGAAAAAACATGACGAATCTACCGGTGTACCTAGTTTATCTAAGGTTGCGATAAATAATATTCCGGTTCGAGTAACGAATGAAAAAGAACAAACCGTCATAGGTAACACCTTCCAAAAGCTCGACAGCCTAATCAACCAACACCAACAAAAGCATGACAAGCTCAGCAACATTAAAAAAGCCATGCTGGAAAAGATGTTCCCCAAACAAGGCGAAACCATCCCTGATATCCGCTTTAAAGGTTTTAGTGGGGAGTGGGAGGAGAAGAAGTTGGGTGAGATTGGTGAAACATTCACAGGGTTGGCTGGTAAAACTAAACATGATTTTGGACATGGACAAGCCAGATTTGTAACGTATATGAATGTATTTGCGAACGCAATTTCAAATGAAAGTTTGGTTGAACCAGTAGAGATTGACGAAAGTCAAAACGAAGTAGTAAAAGGAGATGTTTTTTTTACTACTTCTTCTGAAACGCCTGAAGAGGTTGGAATGTCTTCTATTTGGATGGGCGAAGCTAAAAACGTCTATCTAAATAGCTTTTGTTTCGGATATAGACCAAAGCAAAAGATTGATAGCGTTTACTTAGCTTATATGCTCCGAGCAAGTTCCTTTAGAAAGCAAGTGATATTTCTAGCTCAAGGTGTGTCTCGTTACAATATCTCAAAAACGAAAGTTATGGATATAAAAACATATATGCCCAGTTTATTGGAACAAGAAAAAATCGGCAGCTACTTCCAAAAACTCGATGCGCTAATCAACCAACACCAACAACAAATCACCAAACTCAATCACATCAAGCAGGCCTGCTTGAGCAAAATGTTTGTATAACAAGGAAAGTGTATGACCACCTTTAAAACCGAAGCGCAATTTGAGCAGGCCTTTATTGAGGTGCTTACTAATAAGGGCTGGGAAGCTGAGGTATTAAAAAATAAAACCGAAGCCGACTTATTGCAAAACTGGGCGGATATTTTATTTGAAAATAATCGCCAGCGGGATCGTTTAAATGATGTGCCGCTTACAATAAGCGAAATGCAGCAAATTATTGAGCAAATCAAAGCGCTCAAAACCCCGCTCAAGCTAAACGGTTTAATTAACGGTAAAACGGTGGCCATTAAGCGCGATAACCCAGCGGATACTTTGCATTTAGGTAAAGAAGTCAGCTTAAAAATCTACGACCGCCAAGAAATCGCCGCTGGCCAAAGTCGTTACCAAATTGTGCAACAACCCAAATTTGAACGAGGCAGTCCACTGCGTAATGACCGCCGTGGTGATGTGTTGTTATTAATAAACGGCATGCCGGTAATTCATGTCGAGCTTAAACGCAGTGGCATTCCCGTAAGCCAAGCCGTAAACCAAATTGAAAAATACAGCAAAGAAGGCATTTTTAGCGGGCTGTTTTCGTTGATCCAAGTATTTGTAGCCATGGAGCCCAATGATGCCAAATACTTTGCCAATCCAGGCTTAGATGGACACTTTAACCCAGACTATCAATTTAACTGGGCCGATTTTAATAACGAGCCAGTTAACAACTGGAAAGACATTGCTTCAACCCTATTGTCTATCCCTATGGCGCACCAGCTAATTGGTTTTTATACCGTCGCCGACGACACTGATGGCGTGTTAAAAGTCATGCGCAGTTACCAGTATTACGCCGCCAATGCCATCTCCGATAAAGTGGCTAAAACCAACTGGCAGCAGATGGGGAGCTCTGCTAATAATGTAGACCGTTTAGGTGGTTATATTTGGCATACCACCGGTTCTGGTAAAACTATGACCAGCTTTAAATCTGCGCAGTTAATTGCCCAATCAAAAGATGCCGATAAAGTCATTTTTTTAATGGACCGGATTGAACTTGGTACGCAGTCGCTTGCCGAATACCGCAACTTTGCCAGCGATGGCGAGGACGTACAAGCCACTGAAAATACCCATGTATTGATCACTAAATTAAAAAGCACCGACCCAGCACAAACCTTAATAGTTAGCTCGATTCAAAAAATGAGTAATATTTTTGAAGAAGTAGTCGATGTCGATGGCACTTCGACAGGTCTAGCAACAAATAGCGCCGACATAGAAAAAATTCGTGCCAAGCGTTTGGTGTTTATTATTGATGAAGCGCACCGATCAACCTTTGGCGATATGCTCTCCATTATTAAACGCACCTTCCCGCGAGCCTTGTTTTTTGGTTTTACCGGCACACCAATTCAAGAAGAAAATGAAAAAAAAGGCAATACTACTAGTACTGTATTTGGTAACGAGCTACACCGCTACAGCATTGCCGATGGTATTCGTGATGGTAACGTATTAGGGTTTGACCCTTACAAAGTCAGTACGTTTAAAGACAAAGATTTACGTCAAGCGGTTGCCCTTGAACAAGCCAAAGCCGACTCGGTGACTGATGCTTTATCAACACCAGCCAAAAAGAAAAAGTTTAACCACTTTATGAATGATGTGCCTATGGCCGGCCATAAGGATGCAACAGGTCAGTACATTAAAGGCATAGAAGATTATGTGCCTAAAAGTCAGTATTTAACCGAAGCGCATCAAGAAAAAGTAGTGGATGACATTCTTCAGAATTGGGACGTGCTAAGCCAAGCGAGTAAGTTTCATGCCATTTTAGCTACCAATAGCATTGCCGAAGCCATTGATTATTACCGCCGCTTAAAAGCAGCCAAGCCAGAGTTAAAAATATCGGCTTTGTTTGACCCCAATATAGATAATGATGGCAGTGGTGAAAGAGGGCCCACCTTTAAAGGTGACGGCCTAGAAGAAATTATGGCCGACTATAACGCCCGTTATGGCCAAGATTTTGATTTTGCGCGACACGGTGCCTTTAAAAAAGATTTGGCCGCACGCCTTGCCCATAAAAGGCCCTATGATCGCATTCATAAAGAACCACAAAAACAGTTGGATTTACTCATTGTAGTGGACCAAATGCTCACAGGATTTGATTCAAAATGGCTTAATACCTTGTATTTAGACAAGGTAATTCGATACCAAAATATCATTCAGGCGTTTTCGCGCACCAACCGCTTATTTGGCCCCGACAAACCGCACGGAACCATTCGTTATTATCGCTACCCGCACACTATGGCGCAACACATTGAGGATGCCGTAAAACTCTATTCTGGCGACAGGCCCATCGGTTTATTTGTAGATCGACTTGAAAGTAATCTTGAAGCCATGAACGAGCTAGTAGCTGACATTACCGAGCTGTTTGTGAATGCGGATGTGCAAAACTTTGACAAGCTGCCAGAAGACATTGCCGCCTGCGCTAAATTTGCCGATTTATTTAAAGTCTTTAATCAGCATTTGGAAGCCGCCAAAGTACAAGGCCTAGATTGGAATGAATTGGTTTATTCCTTTGGTGATGCTTCATCAAGCGACAGCGATGTTACACATGATGTGACGCTAACTATTGATGAACAGACTTATCTGGCATTGGCACTAAGGTATAAGGAGTTAGTTGGTAAAGGTGATGGTGGTGGCGCAGGCGGTGGTGATGTGCCTTTTGATATTAGTGGTTATCTCACTGAAATTGATACAGGTAGAATCGACGCCGACTATATGAATAGCCGTTTTGATAAGTTTTTAAAAGAGCTTAATCAACATCAAGATCAGGCTAGTATCGAACTCACGCTTAACGAGTTGCATCGATCATTTTCATCGCTAACTCAAGGTGAACAAAGGTACGCTAAGCTCTTCTTGCACGACTTGCAACGCGGCGATGCTGAGATAATTGAAGGCCATAGCTTTAGGGACTACATCAACGACTACAAAGGTAATGCGGAGAATGCACAACTAAACGCAGTTGTTAACGCTTTAGGTTTAGATAAGAATTTACTAGTAACCTTAATGGCCGACAATGTTAACGAGAAGAATATTAACAATTTTGGTCGCTTTGATGCCCTAAAAGAAACCGTTGATAGGGCAAAAGCCAAAACTTACTTCGAGAAATTAGATGGAGCTACTATTGCGCCTTTTAAACTGAATATACGCATCGATAAGTTTCTTAAGCAGTTTGTTTTTGCACACGCGGATGAGCTATTAGCCGATATTCCAGCCGAGTTAGATATTGACGATACGATGTTGAGTCCAACAGCGTAGGTTTTGATGAAAAAAGATATTTCAAGTGTGCGTTATTATATAAATCTGATGATTACGCACATTTTTCGATTAGAGTTTGATTGGTAACTTAAAGTGGTTTTGTGCCGAAGCTTGTTCGTAATAGCAGAGGTTTTGGCTTACACGCTATCCTGTGGAGCAAGTTTTAGAAATGTAAGTGCGGTGTCTAACGTACTGGAGTAGATATAATTTGGAATTATTTACATTTTTACATACAGTTGGTAATGAGCTCATCCCTGAAAAAGCTAAGATTCATCTAGCTGGATGGAATGGATTTCAAAACCCGCTTGATGTGTATTTAAGAGGGGAGTTTGAAGAATGGCAATCTTGGCAAGCTAAGCAAAATTTTAATCGTGAATATATCGTTTCTCTTATTCAAATGCCTGAATCAAACACTTGGCTATTCGCTGGTGTGTATCGATCTATATCAAGTGTATGGAATGAGGATCACTATGACTACCTTACTCAAAAAGTTGAGCTGTTTGAACCATATTCAGGTCGATTAAAAGTAACTTTTAACAGGCCCGGTCGTCAGGCTTACCTAATAGCTGAAAATTGGATCACTTCCATCACAATCAGTGAATTAACCTCTAAGAAGTTAGTTATTGAAAGTTTTAAAGGGTATCAAAATACTAAACTATCTAAAGCCCACCTTGATATTATCGTGAGTCAACAAGTCAGTGATTGGAAATCAGCACTTTCAAGTGTTTCTGGTGTATATCTCATTACTGATTTAGCGTCAGGTAAGCTCTATGTTGGTAGTGCTACAGGTGAAGGTGGTATTTGGCAAAGGTGGAATGATTACTCGTTTACAGCGCACGGTGGAAACAAACAACTTTATTTATTGCTTCGAGAAAAAGGAATTGAATACTCAAGTAATTTTCAATATTCAATACTCGAAATTGCAGATACGCACAAAACTAAAGATGAAATATTATCAAGGGAAAGTTATTGGAAAGATGTTTTGGGGTCAAAAAAATTTGGCTATAACGATAATTAAGGTATTAATTTTTATATATAAGTTTCCTCAATGAATGGAGAGCTAGTTGACTTTAGAACACATAAAGTAAGCCCACGGTAGTGCAGATTTGTGTATATTCATTGAATATACAATTAAGCCATTAGCACTTTATAAATGGCAACGATGCCCAACTCGTTGTGTATTGAGGCGTTAAAAAATCTCTTCGCATGGCCCATTGATGTTCTATGCCTTGAGCAGCAACAAAAACAGTATCGCGTCCATAGCGTTGGTTAAGCTTGTCTAGCACAGCCATCATGGCTGGGTTCGCCTTTGGCTGATTGAATAAATCAATTTGGCTATATTGCTCACTAACTAAATCAATCAACCCTACACCAACTCTGTAATATCTAGCCCCTTCGCGAAATAACCTATGCTCAACTTCTGTCATTGCTTTAGTCAGCTCGACTGTACAATTCGTTGGACAAGGAAAATGAACAATAGCCTTGTAACTTACAGGACGTTCATCATGAGGAGAATTACTTGCAAACAAGATCATTGTTTTGCAGGTTGAACCTTGTTTACGGGCTTTAGCGGCTGCAATACCTATGTGTTTACTCAATGCTTGTGAAAGTGAGGTTAAATCAGTGATGCGCTCGCCAACACTTCTCGTTGAAAATATCTGTTTTTTATCAGCTCTGGCCTCATCCCATACCTTACAAGCCTGGCCATTGAGCTCACGAACGGTTCTCTCTATCTCAATACTAAACTGCTTTCTTGCCAGCATGGCCGGCATAGATGCTAGGTCAAACGCAGTATGGATATTCATAAGTTCAAGTTTTTTACTTATTCGTCTACCAACGCCCCAAACGTCACCAACACTTAATTGTTTTAAGATTGCGCAGCGCTCTTGCTCATTACTTATAAAGCAGACCCCTTTGTAACCTTCTATCTTTTTAGCTGCATGATTAGCAATTTTGGCTAAAGTTAATGTTTCTGCGATACCAACGCAAACAGCTAAACGAGCCTCTTTCCATACGGCACGGCGGATTAACTGACCTTGAGTCTTAAGGCATTTGATTGCTGGATAACAATTCTTGAAGGAGAGAAAGCTTTCATCAATAGAATAAACATGTTGTTCTGGAGCAAAACGACCAATGATATTCATCATTTTACTTGATAGGTCTGCGTAGAGCTCATAGTTAGACGAGCACACAATAACCCCACGCTTCGCGCACAATTCTTTGACTTGAAAGTAGGGTAAAAACTTTCCGATACCAGCTTCTTTGGCTTGTCGATTAGCCGCTACGATACAACCATCATTATTACTCAACACAACGATGGGTTTACCACGCCAGTCTGGACGAAAGACCTGTTCAGCGCTGCAATAGAAGCTATTGGCATCAACCAAGGCAAACATTTATTTCACTACCAATAACGGGCTTTGTCTATGGCAACGGATAGAGCGAGTAACAACCCCTTCTATACTAAAGTCATCATATTCATGAATGGTGACTGGATGAAACTTTTGATTAGATGACAGTAGCAGACGGTGATGAGTGTCTAAAATTTTGCAGACAAACTCACCATTAAAATTTGCAACAATGACATCACCATGGCGTGCTGTTTCATAGCGATCTACGATAATCATATCGCCATCAAAAATACCGACATCTTGCATCGATTCGCCTTGAGCCATGCCAAGAAAAGTTGAACTTGGATGCTCAACTAATAAGTCATCCAAACTCATCGCTAGCTGACCGTATTCAGCTGCTGGACTTTCAAAGCCAGTAATCCCTGCGTGAGCAGGTATTGGAATTACACGCATATTCACAACCACTGTATTTACATACAGTCATCTTAACAGCCAACCAAGAAGAAGCAAGTTTCTCATTTGTTAAATAAATCCATCTTGATAATGTAACTTTATCAAGAAATTTACCAATTGAGATTTTGTAGGAATTTAATGAAAAACAAATGAATGGCATTGATTCAATGCGATAATGAACACGCACGCTCCCCATTCGGTGGTATAACTATTGAGGACAATTCTATTTGTATCATCTAGTTGAACAAATTTTAGTAATATACAATGCTAGCTGTTTAACAATTCTTATTCCGAAGAGTATTTATATGAAACATTATCAAATGCAGCTAGTCAATACAGTAGTCGATCGTGTTTGTGACGTTTGTGGGAACAGCGTCATGATTGATTTAATTGGCCACAAATACGAAGAGGTTGGTGAGCTTAGAGCTTCATGGGGGTATGGTTCCAAAGAAGATGGAACTTCATACCATTTGGATTTATGTGAGGCCTGCTTTAAATTTGCAGTGGCTAATTTAAAAGAACATAGAAAAGCCGTGATGCTTGAGAAAAACCTAGAGCCTCCTGGAGAGTTCTTTGGTATAAATAAATCTTATAACTAGGCTTTTTAACAACTCAAGGGGGTATTAACGTGTTAATTTCTAGTACACCAACAGAAGAAGATCCAATTTTGGAAAGTTTTTTATCTTTTCTGGCAAATGATATGCAACAACACCCGGACAAACTACAGCAGCTTACAGCAAGTATGTATAGAAGTGCTGAAAGTTTAGTTGAAAGTGTAGAAATTGATTTTGGTGCTCCGTTAATATATGAGGATGAATAAACTTGTCTAATACTAATCCGATTGTTGTATCTGTTAACTATAAATATCAGATCTTGAGTCAGTCAGCCTCAAGGACTGGTCAGTGATTTTTTTCACTGGGCATATGCGCACATATGTCAACAGCTTGTCATTGGAACCACATTTATCCGAAACTAACTCATTTCTGTCGGATAGACGACACTTGGTAAAAAGTGCCGCTTATCCGACCTAAGTTGCTTAGAAATAAAGCTAAAGCCTGAGACTTATAGACACTTTTAATAGAAAGAAAGCTAACTCTGAACATGAACTAGGGGAAAATTCTATCTAATTGAATTGGCTTATTTTGTTAATATATCTGCTCTACATAACGAGTTTGTATTATTCTCCATTATCTAAATTCTCGCTTTTGCCTAGACTAAAAGGTGATTGATTCGGGTTGTTTAAGCTGTTAGGTTACTAAAATTATTAATAATTTTAGTTGTATTGATGGTGAGTTTTGGTGAGCTTCTCAGAATTTTTATCGGAATTCTCGCTAAACGCTGTTGAACTAAGCCGCTGTGCGGAGCCAACAGAGGCTTCAGGTGAGTGTATAACCCTCATTGAATCAGCTAAGCTTAAAGATGTATGATAGAAAGATACAATGAAAAGGAATTTCAATGAAAAACTTACCTACTACTCGATACCAATTGACTCAAAACTGCTCTGTAGCCCAGAGCCAGCATCAAAAAAAGCAAATTCCTACAGCATGTAGTATGCCAATTAATTTTGACTAGGCATCGGCCAAGTCCAACAAGCGATTTATGCCTTGCAAATAGCGCAACGCATAAATACTAAAACGTTAGGGCTATTTTGCGAGATTAGTCGTACATAAAAGGATTTTAGTAAAATGATTGGTGACTTAAGTTTAAGTAAGAATGTTCAGTTTTATTTGTTGAATAAAGCACTTACCAAAAAATCTATTGAAGATACATTCAAAGAAATATCTAAAGAACGTGTAGGTAATTATCTTTTAAACGAGCCAAAAATACACCATGCAACTGCAGCGGGTAATCAAGTCGTATATTCTATTGTCTCATCATAGACAGGATCTTTAGCGGTAACTCTATATTTTAGGTAGA
>TARA_R110002033_G_scaffold53960_6_pt1 | contig 15685 bp, 19 predicted proteins | sample TARA_R110002033 | Tara Oceans TARA_R110002033 (sample SAMEA4397051) | marine metagenome | biome: Polar Biome; feature: [SRF] surface water layer (ENVO:00010504); material: water (ENVO:00002006), including particulate matter (ENVO:01000060) such as... | depth 5 m
GCTCGACCGTACGGATGAGGCGCCGCTTCACCGGATCGTCAAAATAGGACGCGTAGGAAAGCTCAGGGGACTCCAGCGTCTGGCTTGTCATCTAGAGTCTCAACATCCGCGCCAGATTGTTCTTCTGGATATCCGACGAGCCACCCACAATGGGCATGCCGAGCAAGTCGCGGACATTGCGTTCGATATCATAGGCATCCGACAGGCCATAGGCGCCGATGACCTGCTGGCAGGCGAGGCCGATCTCGACGCCGGTGTCGGCAACATAGAGCTTGGCCATGGCGGTTTCCACGCTGCACGGCTGGTGCTCACTGGCGAGCCAGGCGGCGTGGTAGAGCATATGGCGGCAGGCGGCGAGCTTGGTGCGCGCGGTGACGAGCTTGTGGGCGATGGCCTGGTGCTTGGAGATCGGCTTGCCGAACTGGGTGCGCTCCTGCGCATAGGTCCAGGCCTCTTCCAGCGCGGCGCGGGCAATGCCGTAGGCGACGGCCGTGATCTCGATCTTCTCAACATCAAGGGCGCGGCCTGCAAGCGCTTCCCAGCCCTTGTTCCATTTTTCGGGACCACCGACGATGGCACTGGCCGGCAGGCGGACGTCATCAAGGAAGACATCCATCGAGTCCGTGTAGCGCAGGTTGGCATGTTCGAGCGGCTGCATCGAGACGCCGGGGGCATCGGTCGGCACAAGGACGAAGGTGAGGTTGCCGTGACGGTCTTCCGGCCCGCCGGAGCGGCAGAGGCAATAGATATAGTCCGACCAGTCTGCGCCCGTGCACCAGCGCTTGGCGCCATTGATGACAATCTCGTCACCGTCGCGGGTGACGCGGGTTTCGACGCTTGGCAGGTCGCCGCCGACATTGGGCTCTGACAGGCCATAGCAGAGGAACATTTCGCCGCGCGCCAGCTTGGGCAGCAGCGTTTCTTTCTGCTCCTTCGAGCCATTCTCGGAAATGTTGAGGCCGCCATAGAAAGCCGCATGAATGAAGGGGCCCGCCATGCTGGGGCCGCCCTGGCAGAGCTCTTCGATCACGGCAGCGGCGGCATAAATGTCTTCGCCCTGCCCGCCATATTCTTCCGGTATGGTGAGGCCGATCAGGCCCATCTCCGCGAGCTCGCTGAACAGCGCGCGGTCCCATGTATGCGCCTTGTCCCATTCGCGGCGTTTCTCGCGAGGCATCCTGTCGGCCACCCAGCGCGACAGCTGGCGGCGCAGTTCGGTGACATGGGCGGGTTCGGGGGCAAAGGATGAAGACATGCTAAGAGGGGTGCTCGCTGATGATCTGCGCGAAACGTAGCAGGTAGCCATCTGGATCGGCTACCACAAACTGCCTGACAGAGACGGTGTCGCCGCGTCGCCTGTAGGTCTTATCCTCCAGTCCATTGACGATTGTTGCGCCTGCTTTGCAGAAAACCTCATAGATCCGGTCGGTATCCGGAACAGTGATCTGAAGGTTCACGCCCCGGCCAAACGGCTGTTCCAGAGGACCCGTGAGCCATGTTCGCCCGATGGGCTCCTCAAGCATCAGTTCTGCTTGTCCAAGCGCGATATAGGCAAAGGCCTCATCGCGCCGTTCATAGCGCACTTCAAAGCCCGCAAGGTCACAATAGAAGGCAAGACTGCGTGCCAGGTCTGACACATAAAGCTCAGGAACGAGCGCAGCAGCCATCTCCTAGTCGTCCTCCCCTATCCGCGCCGCATCAAACGGCGTGGTCTGGTAAACCTGGTTGATCCAGTTACCGAACAGCAGATGCGCGTGACTGCGCCAGCGGTTCAGTGGCTGGGCGGTCGTGTCATCCTTCGGAAAATAGCCATAGGGCGGCTTTATCGCTTTTCCGGCGGCCACATCGCGCTCGTACTCTTCCTTCAACGAGGTCGAATCATATTCGATATGGTTGAAGCAGTAGAGATTGCGCTGGGCTGGCTCCGACAGGAGGCAAGGGCCAGTCACGTCGGATTCCATCAGGATTTGCAGGCCAGGCGCCTTGGCAATGTCATCGGCGCGCACTTCAGTCCAGCGGCTGACCGGTATCTGGAAATCGTCGGAGAAGCCGGAGAGGAAAGGCGATGTCGGCATCAGGTTGCGGTGGCGGTAAACGCCGAACGCCTTCTCAGCCAGCGTATGCTTGGGCACGCCGTGCAGGTGCCAGGCAGCCGCCATGGCGCCCCAGCAGATGAAGAAGCTGGAATGGACATTCGTGCGCGTCCAGTCGAGAATTTCGGTGAGTTCCTGCCAATAGCCCACGTCTTCATATTCCAGTGTCTCAATCGGGGCGCCGGTAATGATGAAACCGTCAAATTTGCGGTCACGGACGTCCGCCCAGTTCTGGTAGAAGCTGATCAGGTGCTCTTCCGGCGTGTTCTTGGGCGTGTGTCCGCCGACCATGACGAGCGTCAGCTCCACCTGTAGCGGCGAGGCGCCGATCAGGCGGGCGATCTGCGCCTCGGTGCGGATCTTGTTGGGCATCAGGTTCAGGAGACCGATCTGCAGCGGGCGGATATCCTGACGGATCGCATCCGTCTCGCTCATCACGGAAACGCCCTCGCGCACGAGCACATCGCGGGCGGGCAGCGTATCTGGGATCCTGATTGGCATAGCCATGACTCCAATTCTTCAGCATCGCGAGAAAGGGAGGCGGATTGCAGGCGTCTGCTGGCAGTTCCGCGCGGCCTTTTAGCGACTTGTTTAACGTGGCTGCAAGCCGACCGGCCAAATCACCACAAAAACGCAGATAGCGCCGACAGGCCCCGCCGTCAAATTTCTGTTGCGGTTGCCGCACTGAAACCGCTCGACTCGGATAAAATGTTCTGCTTATGTTCTTTTACAGGAGCCCGCATGCGCCAGCCGACAGAGATCGAATCCCTTTACATCGACTTCGACGCGTTCTTCGCCAACGCCGAGAAGCAATTGCGCCCGGAACTGCGCGGCCGTCCGGTCGGCGTCATCCCGCTCCAGTCGGACCATACGAGCCTGATTGCCCGCTGCTATCTCGCCAAACAGTCGGGTATCAAGCGCGGCACCTCCGTACGCGAGGCGCGGGCCCTCTGCCCGGATATCGCCCTGCCCGTGGCGCGCCATGATGTTTATGTGAAGCTGCATCACCAGATCCTCGCAGAAATCGACCGACATACGCCTGTGCACCGGGTCTGGTCGGTCGATGAAATGGAATGCGCCCTGAGCGGCTCGGAACGCCAGCGCTGCGAGACCCTTGCTGCGGACATCCGCGAAGGCCTGCGCCAGAATATCGGGCCATGGCTGACGCCCTCCATCGGCCTTGCGCCGAACCAGTTCCTCGCAAAGGTCGCAGCGGAAATGGACAAGCCGAACGGGTTTGTCATCCTGCGGCCCGAAGATCTGCCGGGTCGCCTGTTCGATCTGGAGCTGAAAGATCTGCCTGGTATTTCCAGCGGCATGTATGCGCGCCTCGGCCGGGCCGGTGTTTTTACAGTCGAGCAGCTCTGGAATCTCTCCCCGAAACAGGCCCGCCACATCTGGAACAGTGTCGAAGGCGAGCGCATGTGGGCGCAGCTGCGAGGTTATGCCGTGTCGCGCCCCGAGACCGTGCGGCGCATGTTCGGGCATGGCCGCGTCCTGTCGAATGACTGGCGCCAGCCCGGCAAGGCCCGCGAATGCCTGCGCCTGCTGACGGCCAAGGCGGCGCGGCGCCTGCGCCGGGAGAACTATACCGCCAGCATGCTCGCCGTTTCCATGTCATGCACCGATGGGCGGCGGTGGAGCGGGGAGCGCAGCTTTTTCCCGGCGCGCGACGATCACACATTCCTGCACGAGGCGAGCCTGCTCTACGACACAGGCCTTGCCACCCTGCGGGCCAATCGTCTGAAGAAAGTCTCCGTTATCCTGCACGGACTGAACCAGACCGGCGAAGCCAGCGCGGACCTGTTCGACCATGAAGACAGCCGCTCGGAACGCCACCGCTGGGAACGGGTGACCGACGCGATGGACGCCTTGAACGCGCGGCATGGCACCTGCGTTGTGTCACTCGGCACACATAACGAACCGCCTGGCGGTTATGCAGGGGCCAAGATCGCCTTTGGCCGCGTGCCGGACCTCAATGATTTCGATATGGCGCCTGATCGGCGCCCAACGGCCTGAGGCCCATGTCACGCAAGGCTCAGCGCGATCGGATCGGATGAAGCCTGTGCACAAGGCGCGGCAGCATACGGCCTGAAATGGAAGGTGATTCCGCTTCGCCATCCGGCTCTGCACCCATACGCATGTAGAATTTCATCGCGTCAGGATCGCAGTCAATTACAAGATCCCTTGCCCCGGAATCCTGCGCGACACGGCAGGCCCATACATACATCATCTGGCCGGTGCCTTCGCCGAGCCGCGTTGGTTCGACGAAGAGTTTCTCGAGCCATGCCGTATCACCATCCAGCGCGACCTGCGCGACACCGGCAATGCCGCGAATGTCGTCGGCCACGATAACGATACTGGATTCCACGTCTTCTTCGGCGATGGTCAGTTCCGCGCGGAACTCCTCCAGCATGTCATCCGGATAGCCCCAAACAGCTTTCGACCGCATACAGAGATCTGTCAGGGTGGCGTACTCATAATGGCTGGGCGAGCGAAGACGCATCCTATTCACCCGTCAGCTTGGGTGCGCGTTTTTCCTTGAAGGCCACCACGGCTTCGCGGCGATCCCCCAGATAGTTCGACACGCTTTCCCAGCCGATACTGGCATCCATGAGTTGGGCCGCCAGCGCACGCAGCGGGATGTTCGCGGTGGTCTTGGTCCAGCGCACGGCCCATTTTGGATTGCCTTGCAGCTTGGCGACGAGTTCCGCCACCTTGGCATCCAGCTCTGCGGCAGGGACCGCATAATTGATGAGGCCGAGGCGTTCAGCCTCCTGCGCGCTCAGCAGGTCGCCTGTCATCAGCAATTCCTTGGCCTTGGCAAAGCCGATCAGCTGCGGCCAGATCAGCGCACCGCCATCGCCGGCGACAAGGCCGACCTTCACATGCGGGTCGCCGATCTTGGCCGTCTCGTCCGCGATGATGATGTCGCAGAGCAGCGCGATGGTCGCCCCGAGGCCAGCCGCAGCGCCGTTCATGCGGCAGATGATCGGCTTTTCCATATTGAGCAGGGTTGTGACGATCTGCTTGGCGTCCCAGCCGATGGCGCGGAAGCGCTCGGGATGATTGATCTGCTCCTCGAACCAGTCGAAATCCCCGCCCGCACAAAAGGCGCGGCCCTTGGCGGTGAGAATGATGATGTCGCTCTCGCTGTCGCGCTGCAGGCAGTTGAACACGAGCGCCAGTTCAGTGTGCATCTGTTCGTCAACGCCGTTGACCGGATGGTCTGACGTGATCGCGGCAGTGAGAACACGGCCCTCGCGGGAGAAGGTGAAGCGCTCCCATTTATCCTGCGTGATGTCGTAGCTGGTGCTCATGCCTCTTCTCCCACTTTCACAACACGGCGCCCGAAATTCTCGCCGCGGAACAGGCCGCAAAAGGCTTCGGGCATTTCCGCGATGCCCTCGAAGCGCTCCTCATTGCTCTTCAGCTTACCTGTCGCCAGCAGGCCCGCCATGGTCTGCAGGGCTTCGGGAAAGTCGCGGGCGAAATCGAATACGACGAGGCCCTGCATGTTCACGCGGTGCGTGATGAAGGGCTTGGTGTTGACGATGCCGGGCGTCTCTTCCGGCGTCAGGTTATAGTCGGCGACCTGTCCCGAGATACAAATGCGTCCGTTGAGCGCCATCAGCGGCAGGACGCGGTTGACCATCTCATTGCCGACATTGTCGAACAGGATATCGACGCCCTTTGGAAAGTGTTCAGCGATGGCCGCTGTCAGGTCTGGTGCCGTCTTGTAATTGATCGCCGCATCAAAACCTGCCTCCTGTGTCAGGAAATCGCACTTGGAATCCGCGCCCGCAATGCCGACCACTTTCGATGCGCCCCAGGCCTTTGCAAGCTGGCCCGCCGTAGCGCCGACCGGACCGGCAGCGGAGGTGACGAGCACGGCGTCGCCTTCCTTGAACTTCGCGACCGTCTTCATCCCGAACCAGGCCGTCAGGCCGGGCACGCCGAGTACACCGATCCACGCGCTGAGAGGCACAGGCGCTTCGGGCACCTTGCCGACGAAGCCCCTGCCCGACTGGATCGAGTGCGTCTTCCAGCCACCGGCGCAGAACACTTTGGTGCCAACCGGGAAGTCTGAATTCTGGCTGGCATCAACGATGCCGACGCTGAAGCCGTCGATCGGCTTGCCGAGCGGAAGGGCCATGGCATAGGAATCACCGCCTGACAGGCGCGAGCGCGTACCGGGATCAACCGAGCACCAGACATGCGCCACGCGGAACTGGCCCTCTTTCGGCTCCGGCAGCGCCGCAGTCTCAAGCGCGAAGTCTTCCGGCACGGGCGGTCCGTCGCAATAGCGCTTCAGCACGATCTGCTGCATCTCGGCCATCGATGATACCTCCCGGAGCTTTTAAGACAGCATAGGGGCCAAGTGGTTCGTGTCACGCCATGACTTCGCGGCACGCTCATACTATGAACGCCGGATCATAGTATGAGGAGTTATCGATGCCGAAGGATGTCCTGTTCCTGTTGCCCCCGGGATTTGAGGATAAGGGCCGCCGTGAGTTCTGCCCCGAATGCGCCGAGATCTGGGGCGTGCTCAGCTATTTTCCAGCCATACGGGATGCGCTTGATATCGTGCATGTGGGGCTTGAGCACCCGCGTGCGGAGATTGTCGCCCTGATTGGTGAGGGCCGCCACAACGCGCCGACGCTCGTTCTGCACCCAGACACGCAGGTGCATGCGGAGGTGGATGTGCAGGAGGCCAATGGCTTGCGCTACCTGCCGAGCGCCCGCAGCATCGCGCGCCATTTTGCCCATCGCTATGGCACTCCGCTTCCACGCGGCAGCTAGGCGACTTGCGCTGCCCTTGGGGCAGGACCGCACCAAACAGAAAAACAAAGGCAGGAGACGTTCATGACAAGCAAGCCCGTCAAGACCCGCATCACCGAGATGCTGGGCATCGAGAAGCCGATCATTCAGGCGGCCATGGGCTGGATCGCCCGCTCGCATCTCTCCTCGGCCGTCTCCAATGCCGGGGGCATGGGCATTATCGAAACCTCCTCAGGCGAACTGGACGCCGTGCGTGAGGAAATCCTCAAGATGCGCGACCTGACCGACAAGCCTTTCGGCGTGAATGTGGCGCAGGCCTTTGTGCGCGACCCGAACATTGTCGACTTCATCATCAATCAGGGCATCAAGTTCGTCACCACATCGGCCGGTGACCCGATGAAATATACGAGCATGCTGAAAGAGGCAGGCCTGACCGTGTTCCATGTCGTGCCGAGCCTGCAGGGCGCGCTGCGTGCCATCGAGGCAGGCGTTGACGGCCTGATCGTCGAGGGCGGCGAAGGTGGCGGCTTCAAGAACCCGAAGGATGTCGCCTCAATGGTGCTGATCCCGCAGGTATGCGAGGCGGTGGACGTGCCGGTGGTCGCCGCGGGCGGCATCATGGACGGGCGGACGATGGCGGCGGCCTTTGCGCTTGGCGCCGAAGGCGTGCTGATGGGCACGCGCATTCTTTCGTCTGCTGAAAGCCCCGTGCACCAGAACTGGAAGGACGCGATTGTGAACGCGGAGGCGACCGATACGGTCTTCCTCAACCGATCCGGCCCCGGCCCTGCCCTGCGGGCCCTGCGCACCGAGCGCACGACACGGCTCGAAACCGAAGGCAGCCCGAACATCTTCGGTGAGTTCGCCGATACACAGGCCGTGTACTTCGGCGGCGACCTTGAAGCGGGAATCGCGCTGACCGGGCAAGTGGCGGGCCGCATCCACGACGTGAAGCCAGTCGCGCAGATATTCGAGGAAACAATTGCCGAGTATCACGCGACAGTTTCACGTCTGGCAGGCTGAACCGCTGACGCACGCTGGTTTTTGTCGGGGTTTGACGATAAACCGGACCTAACCAGTCCGAGGACACTTGATGACCCCAAAGCATATCGTGCTTGGCACCACAGCGGCGCTAACCCTGACCCTGCCTGCCTGCGAGAAGACATCCAGCGATGAGAGCGAGGCTGTCGCACCGGCGGCGCCGGCGGCCGCAGCGCTGCCGGACATAACCGTCACGGAAGCCGAATTGCAGGGTAATCCGTTCCGGCGCGAATGGACCGCCGATTTCGGTGTGCCGCCTTTCAACGACATACGGGATGCGCATTACCTGCCGGCCGTAAAGAAGGGCATTCTGGAGCAGCGCGCCGAGATTGCCGCCATCGTCGACAATCCGGATGCCCCAACCTTTGAAAATACGATCGTGGCACTCGATCAGACCGGCGCATCGCTCGACAAGGTGATGAAGACATTCGGGAACATCACCAATACGGACACGAATGATACGCTCAGTGCGCTTGAATCGGAAATCTATCCGATGCTCGCACGCGAATCGAATGCGATCAGTTTCAATCCGGCCCTGTTTGAAAGGGTGCAGGCTGTGTACGCCAGGCGTGACCGGCTCGGACTTGATGAACAGGATGCCCGCCTGCTGGAACTGACCCATCGCAGTTTCGTGCGCCAGGGCGCCGCGCTCAGCCCGGAGGCCAAGGCAGAGGTTGCCGCAATCAATGAGGAACTCGCCAGCCTGACGACGGAATTCGGCAAGAACCTGCTACTCGCCACAAAGTCGTTCAAAATAGAGGTGACCGACGAAGCAGATCTCGCTGGCCTCCCGGACGATTTCAAGAGCGCCATCAAAGTGGATGGCGAGGACAAATGGATCCTGACGGTTGATCGGTCTGTCTACGAGACCTTCATGACCGAAGGTGAGAACCGTGACCTGCGCAAGCAGATGTTCGACGGCTACCGCCTGCGGGCTTCATCCGGCGCACATGACAATGGACCGATCCTGATACGGATCGCTCAGCTGCGTGCCAAGCGGGCCGAGTTGATGGGATACACATCCCACGCGGCCTACCAGCTGGACACGCGCATGGCCAAGACGCCCGAGCAGGCCGAGGCCTTTCTCGTCCGTGTTCTGGAGCCAGCCCTCGCCCGCGCCAAGGAAGAACGGGCCGACATGCAGGCCCTGATCGGCGATGCCTTCCAGCTGGAAGGCCAGGATTGGTGGTTCTACGCGGACAAGGTGCGTCAGGCGAAATATGCGTTCGATGGCAATGCGCTGAAGCCGTATTTCGAGATTGGCGCCGTGCGGCAGGGCGTCTTCGATGTCGCCAGCCACCTCTTCAATGTCAGCTTCACACTGGTCCCGACCGATACATGGAACCCGCATGTTCAGGCGTGGGACGTGAAGGACAGTGCGACCGGCGAGCATCTCGGTCTGTTCATGGCCGACATGTATTCGCGCAGTTCCAAACGCGGCGGCGCGTGGATGAGTTCATTCCGCAATGCTTCGAACGTGGACGAAAACATACGCCCCATCGTGGTCAACAATTTGAACATCACACCGCCAGCCAAGGGCGAGCCGACCCTGCTCTCCTATGACGAGGTAGAGACCGTGTTCCACGAATTCGGCCACGGCCTGCACGGCCTGCTGACGCAGGTTAAATACTCGACCTTTTCCGGTGTCGATGGCCCGAAAGACTATACCGAATTTCCGTCCCAGCTGCTGGAGCACTGGGCAGACGACCCGGAAGTGCTGGCCAAATATGCGAAGCATTACAAGACAGGCGAGGTCATCCCGCTCGAACTGGTCGACAAGATGAACGCCGCTGCGACCTTCAACCAGGGCTTCAAGACGACCGAGTATATCGCCGCTTCCCTGCTGGACCTGCGCTGGCATTCGCTGTCTTCCGAAGAGGCCGCAAAGATCACCGACGCGCGCGCCTTCGAGAAACAGGTTCTGGAAGACTATGGCATCCCGCCGGAGATAGAGCCGCGCTATCGCTCGCAGTATTTCAGCCACATATTCTCGGGCGGATATTCGGCTGGATACTATGGTTATCTCTGGGCGGAGATTCTCGATGCCGACGGGTTTGCCGCTTTCAAGGAAACAGGCGACATCTACAATCCTGAACTGGCGGCCAAGCTGAAGAAGTGGATTTACGAGGCGGGCGGCATGCGTGAAGCCGATGAACTCTATCGCAATTTCCGCGGCTCGGATCCGACGATTGAGCCGCTGCTCAGAAACCGCGGTTTTGTCGAAGACAAGCCGAGCGAAGGCTGAAGCGCCCTGCTCCCAAAAACAAAAAGCCCGCTGGCCTGAACCAGCGGGCTTTTTCATTTGATGCATCGGCGATCAGATAGAGGTCTCGGCCGCTTCCTTGCAGATAATGGCTTTAACATCGTCAACCGTGTTGGCCTCACGCAGGGCATCGCGCACTGCTGGCTGACGGAAAACCCGGCTGACCTGCGCAAGCGCCCGCAAATGGTCGGCGCCGGCTGACAGAGGCGCCAGCAGCATGAAGATCAGGTCGCATGGCCGGTCATCGATGGCTTCAAAGTCCACGCCAGTCGCCAGACGCATGAAACCGCCGATTGGCGCATCGATGCCATCAACGCGCGCATGCGGAATGGCAACACCCTCCCCCACACCTGTCGAGCCGAGACGTTCCCGCTCCATGACGGAATCCTCGATTTCGCGTGCGGAAATCCCCGTCACACGCCCAAGCTCTTCAGACAGGGCATGCAGGGCCTGTTTCCGGCTGGACGCCTCGAAACAAGGAAGAATGATCCCGCCTTTAAGCAGGGAGCTGAGATCGGTTGCCATAAACGCTGCTTCCGTATGCGGGCTTCAGTTCCTGGGCGTGTTGGCCGGGTCAACCCAGCCGATGTGCCCATCCGGGCGGCGGTAGACCATATTCAGACCATCATGGCCAGCATTCCTGAACATGAGCGCAGGCACCTCTTGCAGTTCGAGCTGCATCACGGCTTCAGAAACGCTCATTTTGCGAATGCTTACAGAGGTTTCCGCCACGGTCAGCGGCACGTCGGAAATGTCCTCGATCTCGTCGTCGAAATCTTCGGTATCGGCTCCGCTGCCATTGAGCTTGAACACAGCGCCCGTTGCCATTTCAGCCGGAAGGGGCGCGGACGGGTTGGCGTGATGGTCCTTGAGGCGGCGCTTGTAGCGGCGCACGCGCTTTTCCATTTTTCCCAAGCTGTCTTCCAGGGCGGCGTAGGGATCGCCTGCCTTGCCGGTCGATTGCAGCACGATGCCGGAGGGAAGGTGAACGTTGCAATCCACCTCGACGAGATGGCCTTGCTGCGAGACGTAAACGCTCGCCTCTCCCGTGCGATTGAAATACTTACTGACTGCCGCCTCCAGGCCGTCTTCGATGCGGCTCCTGAGAGCCTCCCCGAGATCCATATGCTTGCCAGTAATCTGTATCTGCATGGGCGGTCTCCTTTGCTATTCGAGACCTGGAAGTATGGCGCAGATTTGAGTCCGACGCGAATCGATTTGGCGAAAACCCTTGCTTATCCAAGGTTAATATTTCTCCAGCCCGTCTAAACGCCCTCAGACGTGCTCGTTTTCTTTCCATATCCGTGCTTCTTCAGGAGGCCGCGAAACTGGTGATAGGTGAGGCCGAGTGCCTCAGCCGCCCTGCCCTGATGGCCTTGTGCGCCGGCCATCGCCTCGTCAATCAGGCGAAGTTCCACCTGGGCCACCTCGGCATTGAAATCGACCGGCCCATGCCGGGCGCTGAGAGCAGGCTCCGCTTGTGCGGCACGGACGGGTTCCGCCTTGGAGACCGCGCCCGGCCGCCAGGGAGATGCGAAAGGGTCCAGCGCGGCCGGATCGAACCGCACAGGCTCGTCAGGCGCCTCCAGCATGGAGCGATGAGCCAGCCGCTGGGCGAAATTGCGTAATTCGCGCACATTTCCCGGCCAGTCATGGCTTTCGATGGCCGCGACGGCAGACGGCGCGAACCCGGGGAAGTCCTGCGCCATCTCAATCGCCATGCGCCGGGCGAAGAAATCGGCCAGGAGGCTGGCATCGCCCGGCCGGGCACGCAGCGGCGGTAGCGTGATGACATCAAAGGCGAGACGATCCAGCAGGTCGGCGCGGAATTCATTGCGTTCGGCCATGGCTGGCAGGTCGGAATTCGTGGCCGCAACGATGCGCACATTGGTGCTGAGCACGCGCGAGCCGCCGAGACGCTGGAATTCGCCATATTCCACAATGCGCAGCAGTTTTTCCTGCACCTGCTGGCTGGCCGTTGCGATCTCGTCGAGGAAGATCGTGCCGCCATCGGCGAGTTCGAACCGGCCCTTGCGCTGTTCGGTGGCGCCAGTGAAGGCGCCGCGCTCATGGCCGAACAGTTCGGAATCCAGCAATTGCTCAGACAGCGCAGCGCAATTGACCTTGATGAACGGGCCTTCCCAACGCTTTGACAGGAAGTGAAGCCGCTCGCCGATCAGTTCCTTGCCCGTGCCGCGCTCACCAATGACGAGGATGGGCCGCTCAAGCGGGGCGACGCGGGAAACATGCTCCTGCGCACTGAGCCAGGCCGGAGCTTCACCAATAAGCTGGGTCGTTTCGCCAATCATGAGGCCTATTTAGCTATTACTTATTGTATAATCGACTAATTTTTTCGCCTATTTGACCATTTAAGTATTAACGAAATGGCCGTGAAATCTTTTTTTATCATATTTATCAAGGTACTATGAAATTAATTTTCACTTGGCACGGTCCTTGAAATGAGATTGGCACTCAGAGCGACGGGGCGTCGCATTCAACAAGAAGGACCAAGCCCAAGATGGACGACCGCAATTACCGAACAGAAGCTCGCAGCGACGCTGGCCGATTTGGCCGCTGGCTGTCGACCCGCCCCGCCGAAAGCTGGATGTTCTTCGGCGTCGGCGTCTTCCTCGGCGGCCTCTTCTTCTAATCCCCCCAGTCAAATACGAAAGGATACCCACATGGGTCTGTTCTCCCGCCTCGGTGACATCATCAACTCCAACATCAACGCGATGCTGGACGGTGCTGAAAACCCCGAAAAAATCGCCCGCCTGATCATCCAGGAAATGGAAGACACGCTGGTCGAAGTCCGCACGGCTGCTGCCCGCGCCATGGCTGACAAGAAGGAAATGGAACGCGAAATCGTCCACTTCACCTCAGCTCGCGACGAATGGGCCGCCAAGGCCGAGCTCGCCATCGACAAGGGTCGCGAAGACCTTGCCCGCGGCGCGCTGATCGCCAAGCAAAAGGCCGAAGGCGAAATCGTCCGCCGCAAGGCCGCCATGGACGCCGCCGAAGAAGCCTTCGAAAAGCGCCAGGAAGACCTCGGCAAGCTGCAAGCCAAGCTCGATGAAGCCAAGGCCAAGCATCGCTCGCTGATGATGCGCCGCGAAGCCGCCGAACAGCGCATCCGCGTTCGCAGCCAGGTCTATGACGGCCGGGTCGATGATGCCCTCGCCCGCTACAACACGATCGAGCGCAAGGTCGACGAAATGGAAGCCTATGCCGACACGATCAAAGGCCGCGAGCCAAGCCTCGAAGCCGAGTTCGCAGCCCTCGAGCAGAACGAAAGCGTCGAGAAGGAGCTTGAAGCCCTCAAAGCCAAGCGTTCCAAGTCGTCGTCCAAGTCCTCGAAATCGGAGGCCTGATCCATGGTATTCTCACTCGTATGCCTGTTCGGCTTTCTCGCGGTCGTCTGCACGCCCGGCCTGGTCGCCCAGTATCACGAAGAGCGGCGGGAGGGCTAAGCCATGGATGAAGGCCTCATAGCTCTCGTTGCCATCCTCAGCATCTTCGTCTTCCTGCCCGGAATGGTGCTCCACTATGTTTCCCAGTGGCGTCGGCAAAAGACACTCCAGCCGGATGACGAGCGCATGCTGGAAGATCTCTGGCGCTCGGCCAAGGCGATGGAACGCCGGCTCGAGACGCTGGAAGCCCTTCTGGCCCATGATGACGACGACAACAGGGAGCGCGGCCGCCCCGTGCGCCGCCCCCGCTCAACCCTCGACGATTAAAGGAACATAGCCCATGACCCGCCCCTATTCCGACCAAGACTCCACATCGGAGTACCGGTCTCCCAACCCGAAGCGGTTCTATCGCTCGCGCAATGACAAGGTGATTGCCGGTGTCTGCGGCGGCCTCGCCGAACGGTTCGGCTGGGAACCCATCCTGATCCGTGTCCTCTTCGTGCTGGCCACGCTCTTCATGTTCGGGCCGCTCTCGATCATGATCTACATGACGATCTGGATCATCACGCCGCGCACGCCGCTTGGCCGCACGATCACACCTGAGGAAGACGCCTTCTGGCGGGGTGTGTCAGACCGCCCGCGGGCAACGTTCGGTCACCTGAAGTACACCTTCATGGACCTCGACGAGCGCCTGCAGTCCATTGAGCGCAAGGTGACGTCCGACGAATGGCGCCTGCGCAAGGAATTCCGCGACCTGGAACGCGGCAACTAGAGACTACCCCAACCGACTTAACCCCAAACCCGACAAAGGACCGGAACAATGAGCAAGGGGACACTGCTTTACAATAATTGGCTGCTCGGAGGCGTAGCCGTACTGATCGTCCTGGCCATCGCGGCCGTGGCCAGCCTGCATGGCGGCGTAGCGGTCGAGATGGGCGGACTGGAGATGACGCTGGCGCCGCACGAGAATGGCGGATTGCTCCACCTTTCCTTCGTGCGCGCCGCCTAGGCGTCTCCCCGCTTCAGGGCGCGCAGGATGAGGCGCACCGGACTGACTGCAGCAAGCGCGTCAGCCGGCGCCGGGGCCGGGCCACCGAGGATCATGGCGGACAGAATGCCGCCGGCCCAAGGCCCCCAGGTAAACCCACGCGCGCCGAAGCCGTTCACGATAAAAATACCCGGTAAAACAGGGGCCTCCGCATTCACCCGGCGCCCTTTTTTCAGGCCGTCAAACAGGTCGAGCGTCGCCGTATGGTCCGGCACCGGGCCGACCAGCGGGAGGCGGTCAATCGTGGTGGCACGCAGGGCCGCACGGGAGACCGGCGTGTGATCGCGGGCATCGCGGATCCACCAAGGCGAGAGGGTTTCGAGACCTTGCGCATTCTCGGCGCGGGCTGCGTCGGAAATCGTAATGATTCCGGCAGGTGCGGGCTCGAACGTGGCGCCCCAGAGGCGGTCTGGCCCATCGGCGAGAGCATAGGTGCCGCTGGTGACGGCGTCGGGCGGGGCGGTAGCGGCATCGCCGACCCATTCGACCTGGCCGAGGCGGGCGGTGAGGCTCAGCCATGGCAGCTGATCTGCTGTATCCATTGCGGTTGCGAGGATAATCGCGTCGAAGGCCTCGCCGTTCACGGTGCGGGCCTCCATGTCGAGATTGGCCGCCTCGCCAAGGCGCATTGTGGCGCCGGCCAGCAAGGCAGGGATGAGCCGGGCGGGGCGCAGGATCATGGCGCGCTTGTGCAAGAGGCCGCCATTCTGAATGGATTCAAGGTCTTCCAGCGGCAAGGGCGGGTCGGCGAGGAGCTTGGCGAAGCGTGTACGATCCGTCTCGTCCTTCGGAATCTGGCGAACATCGGTTTCGGTGACGCCGGGCAGGGTTTGGTAGGCGCCGCGGGCGGCGAGATAGGCGTCGACCAGCAACCTGGCCTGCACCGTATCGCCCGCATCCAGGCGCGGCATCAACAGGGCCAGCTTGTTGCCGCTGGCGCCAGTGGCCACTTCGGGGGCCTTTTCGAACACGGTGACATCCGCGCCGGCATCGATCAGCGCGCGGGCGGCAGAAGCGCCCGCTATGCCCCCGCCGATGACGGCAATACGGG
>TARA_R110002033_G_scaffold1089_9_pt1 | contig 15672 bp, 13 predicted proteins | sample TARA_R110002033 | Tara Oceans TARA_R110002033 (sample SAMEA4397051) | marine metagenome | biome: Polar Biome; feature: [SRF] surface water layer (ENVO:00010504); material: water (ENVO:00002006), including particulate matter (ENVO:01000060) such as... | depth 5 m
AAGATTTAGTTATTCTCCTAAATAGTATAGGTTATGAACCTTTTATAAGTTTAGACGACTATAGCACAGGTAAAAAACATATTGATCGCTCATTAATTTACAAACTGGGCATTGCAGGATTTGCTTTTGGTAACATTATGTTTCTATCCTTTCCTGAATATTTTGAAATGAATGAGTTTTGGTTAGATCAATACAAACCACTTTTTAGGTGGATTATGTTTGCCTTTTCACTGCCTGTTGTTTTGTACTGCTCTCAAGAATATTTTATTTCAGCATACAAGGGTCTTCGTTCTAAAATCCTAAATGTAGATGTTCCTATTGCTTTAGGTATTTTGGTGTTATTTATTAGAAGTACCATTGAAATAATTTTTAACTATGGTTCAGGTTTTTTTGACAGCCTTTCTGGTTTAGTATTCTTCTTATTACTTGGAAAGTTTTTTCAACAAAAAACATACACATTCTTATCTTTTGAACGCGATTATAAATCTTATTTTCCAATTGGTATTACAAAAATAACCTCTGAAGAAAAAGAAGAATCTATACAAGTCTATGATATTAAAAAAGGAGATAGACTTCTTATTAGAAATGAAGAACTAATACCTGTTGATTGTATTTTGATTAAAGGACGTGCACATATAGATTACAGTTTTGTTACAGGCGAATCAAAAGTGGTTAAAAAGACCTCTGGCGACAAATTATTTGCAGGTGGAAAACAACTAGAAGGAAGCATAGAAGTTGATGTGCTAAAAACCGTGGAGCAAAGCTACCTAACACAACTTTGGAGTAATGATGTATTTAAAACAGACAAAGAACAATCCTTCACTTCAATAACAAACAATATAAGTCAATACTTTACTATAGCAGTTCTTTCTATCGCCTTAATTACAACAAGCTATTGGTTACTAATAGATTCCAGCAAAGCTTTAAATGTATTTACAGCCGTATTAATTATTGCTTGTCCATGCGCTTTTGCATTATCGGCTCCTTTTACCTACGGAAATATTTTACGCATCTTAGGTGATAAAAAATTCTATTTAAAAAATGCCAGTGTTATTGAACAATTAGCCAAAATAAACACTATCATCTTTGATAAAACAGGTACGATTACAGCCAACAAAGATACTTCTATAAACTATGAAGGTATTGAGCTTTCTCTTGAAGAAGAGTCCTTATTAAAAAGTACCCTACGCGGTTCAAACCACCCATTAAGCAGGTCTCTATACCATCTTTTAAAAGAACATGATATTTTACCATTAGACACGTATCAGGAATATTTAGGAGAGGGCATCACAGGACAATACAAACAAAATAAAATAAAAATAGGCTCTGCCCCATTTGTAGGATATGCTACAGATACATCAACATTAAATACCACAGTTCATATAAGTAGTAACGATACATACAAAGGTAAATTCACGTTTTATAATGCTTATAGAAAAGGCTTGTCGCAGTTGTTTAATAAGCTAAAAAAACAGTATGATTTAGCCATACTTTCTGGAGATAATGCAGGTGAAAAAGAAAACTTAACAAAATTACTTCCAGCTAAAACAAAATTGTTATTCAACCAAAAACCTGAAGATAAGCTGGAATACATTAAATACCATCAAAGCGAAGGTGCTAATGTTTTAATGATTGGAGATGGTTTAAATGATGCGGGTGCTTTAGCACAAAGTAATGTTGGAATAGCTATATCAGAAAATGTTAATGTATTTTCGCCTGCATGTGATGCGATTTTGGATGCATCAAAATTTAATCAATTATACGAGTATATAAAAATATCTAAAACGGCTTTAAAAATTATTAAATGGAGTTTTGTTTTATCATTTATATATAATGTATTTGGGCTTTACTTTGCTGTAACCGGACAATTAGCTCCTGTTGTTGCAGCTATATTAATGCCTTTAAGTTCAATTAGTATTGTAAGTTTTACAACGCTTGCTACAAACATAGCTGGAAGAAAATTAAAATAATTATAATATGATATTTATCATATTATAGAAAAACACATAAAAGTATTTTTATCGCTTATTTAAAACACGTATGAACGTCATCTATTTAATGCTCACAATTAGTATTATTGTTGCTCTTGTATTTTTTATTGCATTTATTATAGCAGTAAAAAACGGACAATATGATGATAGTTATACACCTTCAGTTCGGATGCTTTTTGAAGATGAACTAGTTAAAGAAAAATCAACTAAATCAATTAAAACTAAAAAAGATTAATTATTAAACTTATGGAAGTACAACAATTTCATTACGATAATAAAATCGTTAAAAATTTCATCTATGCTACCATGGTATGGGGCGTTGTTGGTATGCTAGTAGGCTTACTATTGGCATATTTATTTTTATTCCCAACTTTAACCGACGGTATTTCATGGTTAAGTTTTGGTCGTTTAAGACCATTACATACCAATGCAGTTATTTTTGCATTTGTTGGTAATGCCATTTTTGCTGGTGTTTACTATTCATCTCAACGTTTACTTAAAGCACGTATGTTTAGCGACGTGTTAAGTAAAATTAACTTTTGGGGGTGGCAACTTATTATTGTAGGCGCTGCTTTAACCTTACCTTTTGGATTTACAAGCTCAAAAGAATATGCCGAATTGGAATGGCCTTTTGATATTGCCATTGCCGTTATTTGGGTAGTTTTTGGTTGGAATCTTATTGGAACCATCTTAAAAAGACGTCAACGCCACTTATATGTTGCTATTTGGTTTTACATAGCAACTTTTGTTACTGTTGCTGTTCTTCATATTTTTAATAGTTTAGAATTACCAGTTAGTTTAACTGGTATGAAAAGCTACTCGGTTTACGCTGGTGTTCAAGATGCCCTAGTACAATGGTGGTATGGACATAATGCCGTAGCCTTCTTTTTAACAACTCCATTTTTAGGCTTAATGTATTATTTTGTTCCTAAAGCTGCTAACAGACCTATCTATTCTTACAGACTGTCTATTGTACACTTTTGGTCATTAATATTTATATACATATGGGCAGGCCCACACCACTTATTATATACAGCTCTTCCTGAATGGGCACAAAGTTTAGGGACTACATTTTCAATTATGCTGTTAATGCCATCTTGGGGTGGTATGATAAACGGATTATTAACACTTCGTGGAGCCTGGGACAAAGTAAGAACTGACCCTGTTTTAAAGTTCTTAGTTGTAGCTATTACAGGATACGGTATGGCAACATTTGAAGGGCCTACCTTATCGTTAAAAAATGTAAATGCCATTGCGCATTTTACAGACTGGATTATTGCCCACGTTCACGTTGGTGCTTTAGCTTGGAACGGCTTTTTAACCTTTGGAATGATTTATTGGTTAGTACCAAGACTATTTAAAACAAAATTGTTCTCTATAGGCATGGCCAACCTTCATTTTTGGATAGGTACTCTTGGTATTGTTATGTATACATTACCCATGTACGTAGCTGGATTTACACAAGCAAGTATGTGGAAACAATTCAATCCTGACGGCACGTTAGTTTATGGTAACTTCTTAGAAACAGTTACCGAAATTATGCCAATGTATTGGATGCGAGCTATTGGAGGTACCTTATATATAACTGGTATGCTTATTTTGGTTTACAATATTGTTGCCACAATAAGATCGGGAAGTAAAGTTACAGATGAATTAGCTGAAGCTCCAGCCTTAGAGCGCGTTTCTAAAAAACGTCTTGCTGGTGAAGGATGGCATTCTTGGTTAGAACGTAAACCTGTTAGATTAACCATATTTGCTACTATAACTATTCTAATTGGAGGTATGGTACAAATTATACCTACCATTCTAATCAAATCAAATATTCCAACTATAGCGAGTGTAAAACCATATACACCGTTAGAACTTGAAGGACGCGACATTTATATTCGTGAAGGCTGCGTAGGCTGTCACTCTCAAATGATTAGACCTTTTAGAAGTGAAGTAGAGCGATATGGTGAATACTCAAAAGCCGGGGAATATGTATATGATCACCCGTTCCTTTGGGGTAGTAAACGTACAGGTCCAGATTTACATCGTATAGGAGGAAAATACTCTGACAACTGGCATTTAAACCATATGTATGATCCTAGAAGCACTTCTAGTGGATCTATCATGCCTAGCTATCCTTGGTTACTTAAAAATAAACTTGATAAATCTACAACAGAAGCTAAAATGCAAACTATGGTGACTCTTGGCGTTCCTTATACTGAAGAGGAAATAGCCAATGCACAACAGCAAATGACAGAACAAGGAACTCAAATTGAACAAAATTTGTATACCGATCCTGACTTTGCTGAAAGTTATGAAGCCGACAAGAAAAATGCTGCTGAAAGCGGTAGTGATTTTGTTGAAATGAAAGATCGTGAAATAGTTGCTGTGATAGCCTATTTACAGCGATTAGGAACAGATATAAAAGTAAAAGATTCGCAAGAATAATTAATTCATTAAAAAAATATAAACATGTTGAAATTTGTTAAAAACTACATGGAAACTATTTCAGGAATTGAAATTTATCCTATCATATCTTTACTTATTTTTTTCGCATTTTTTGTTATTCTATTCTGGTGGGTGTTTTCTGCTAAAAAAGAATATATCAATACTGTGAGTAACCTTCCATTAGACAACAACAACCAAAACGATTATTTGTTATGAGAAATCTTATTCCATCTTACATTAGAGTCCCTATAGTATTCTTTATAATTCTTGGCCTGGTAGAATATTTTGTTGATTCAGGCGATCAGCCAGCATTCATCAAATATCCAGTCATACTATTGTTTCTATTATTGGTATTATTAATTCTAGTAGCTATAGAGGCTATTATTGGTGCCCTAGAAAATGTTATGTTTCAAAGTTTAACCGAAGAAGCAAAAGAACGTTTTTTAGAATCAAAAACCAAAGTTCCTCAATTTACTTGGATTAAAAATACTTATAAAAAATTAGCAGGCACAAAACCTATAGAGGCAGAAAGCGAACTTATTTTAGACCATAACTACGATGGTATCAAAGAATTAGACAATTCGCTACCACCTTGGTGGATATATTCATTTTATGCATCAATAGTATTTGCAGCAGTTTATCTTGTAAATGTTCATATCCTTGGCAACAATAGCCAATTTGATGAGTATGCAGAAGAATATAAGCAAGCTGAAATAAGTATTGCAGAATACAAAAAAAATGCTAAAGATTTAGTTGATATAAATACCGTAACTCAACTAACGGATGCCGCAGATTTGAGTGCTGGCAAAGCTATTTTTATGCAAAACTGTGTTGCTTGCCACATGGCTGATGGAGGTGGTGGTATTGGACCTAACTTAACAGACAAACATTGGATTTTAGGAGGTGGCATTAAAAATGTGTTTCATACAATTACAGAAGGTGGTAGAGATGGCAAAGGGATGATTGCCTGGAAACAAAACTTTAAACCATCTGAAATTGCACAAGTGGCAAGTTATGTGCTATCTCTGCAAGGCACTACTCCTGCTAACCCTAAAGAGCCGCAAGGTGATATTATTTGGCCTGATGAAACTGAAGAAACTCCTGCTGTTGATGAAACTAAAACAACAGAGGTTGACTCTTTATCAACTATGGCCGCAACTAAATAAATTTAAAGTAAAAATACAAGAACCAAGAGTTTAAGAATTTAATACATAAATTTTCTTTTTGTCTTGGTTCTTTTGTCTAAACAAGTCTACAAAAAATGGAAACCCCAAAAAACGAAAAATTCAGAGATTCTATTGGCACCATTACTGAAGAAGGAAAACGCGCGTGGGTATTTCCTAAAAAACCCTCAGGCAAATTCTATAACTGTAGAAAAATAGTTAGCTATGTGTTGTTGGCTTTTCTAATAGCAGCTCCATTTGTTAAAATTAATGGGAACCAATTTTTGATGTTCAATATTTTAGAACGTCGATTTAATATTTTTGGCTTTCCCTTTTGGCCGCAAGACTTTTATTTATTTGTACTCTCAATGATTACAGGGGTTCTTTTTATAACCTTATTTACCGTTGTTTTTGGTCGTATTTTTTGTGGATGGATTTGTCCTCAAACCATTTTTATGGAAATGGTTTTTAGACGAATTGAATATTGGATTGACGGAGACAGAAATAAACAAATTAAGTTAAAAAAACAGCCCTGGAATGCTGAAAAAATAAGAAAGCGTCTTTTAAAGTGGTTCATTTTTTTAGTTATTTCATTCTTTATTGCCAATGTTTTTTTAGCTTATTTAATTGGTGGAGATACTGTTCTTGAATATATATCAGAAGGTCCTTCTAACCATTTAAGCACACTATTTTCTTTATTAATTTTTACAGCTGTTTTCTATTTTGTATTTGCATGGTTTAGAGAACAAGTTTGTATTATAGCATGTCCTTACGGAAGATTACAAGGTGTATTATTAGACAATAAATCAATTGTTGTTGCCTACGATCACAAACGAGGGGAAGCGGAAAATGGAAGAAAAAAATGGCGTAACGGGGAAGATAGACAAGCTTTAGGATATGGAGATTGTATAGATTGTACACAATGTGTTCATGTATGCCCAACAGGTATTGATATAAGAAATGGAACTCAATTAGAATGTGTAAACTGCACTGCTTGTATTGATGAGTGCGATTCTATTATGGAGAAAGTAGGTCTTGAAAAAGGACTTATTAGATATGCTAGTGAAGCAGAAATAGAGAACAAAGAGCCTTTTAAACTTACTGCGAGAATGAAAGGTTATATAGCCGTTTTAGTTATTCTTGTTGGCGTGTTAACAGGTATGTTGTTTTTAAGAAATGATGTTGAAGCTACTGTTTTAAGATTACCAGGCCAGTTATTTGAACACAAAGCAAATAATATGATAAGTAATGTATTTACTTATAAATTGGTAAATAAAACAACTAAGGAAATTGACGACGTAGTGTTTAAACTACGTAAATATAAAGGCACTATCAAATTAGTTTCAACAAAAGATAATTTTATTGTTCCTGCGCAAGGAATTGCAGAAGGGACTTTATTTATTGAAATTAATAAATCAGAACTTAATGGAGATAAAAATAAATTAATGATTGAAGTTTACAGTCACGATAAATTGATTGAAACAACAACCGTTAACTTTTTAGGTCCTAGAAGTTATAATTAAAAAATATAGTTATTATGAAATTTAATTGGGGAACAGGAATTGTTTTAGCTTTCATCGGATTTATTTCCTTTATCATGTATTTTGTTATTTCTATGAATTTTAACAAAAAATATAATCATGATTTAGTTACAGAAGATTATTATAAAGTTGAGCTAGGATATCAAAAAGATATTGACAAACAAAATAACGCGAAAACTCTCAAAGAAAATATCTCTTACACTAAAACTAGTGAAGGGTTACGCATTGTTTTCCCAAAAAATTTCGATATCAAAAATATTACAGGAAAAGTGTTCCTATATAGACCATCTAACAAACAATTAGATTTTGAAACTCCAATTTCATTGTCTGAAAATTATTTGCTCGTACCTGACAAACGTTTATTAGATGGTCGATGGAACCTTACTGTAGATTGGCAATATAATGGAACACCTTATATCTATAAAGCTTCCATAAATTATTAATTATGTTAATTTCTGCACTTGTTTTGGGTTTATTAGGCAGTTTCCATTGTGTTGGAATGTGCGGCCCTATAGCATTTGTGCTTCCTGTAGATAGATCTAAAACCTATAAAAAAGTTTTTCAAATAGGTATGTACCATTTTGGAAGATTATTATCTTATAGTATTATTGGATTAATTTTTGGTCTTATTGGTAAAGGTTTAAATCTATTTGGATTTCAGCAACAACTCTCAATTTTTATAGGTGTTGTTATGATTGTGGTAGTTCTTATTCCTTACAATAAATTCAATAATTATAACTTATCAAAACCCCTTTTTAAACTTGTTTCAAAAGTTAAATCTGGATTAGGAGTCGCTTTAAAGAAAAAAACACTTGACACGTTTTTAACTATTGGTTTTTTAAATGGTTTTTTGCCATGTGGTTTAGTATATATGGCGGTTTTTGGTGCTATAGCTGGTGGTGATGCTTTAGAAGGAAGTCTTTACATGATCTTTTTTGGTTTAGGAACCATTCCTTTAATGACAACTGCAATTTACTTTGGTCATTTTTTAAAAGGTGCTATGCGTCAAAAAATACAAAAAGCAATTCCTGTCTTTGTAATATTAATTGGTACACTTTTTATTCTTAGAGGTTTAGGTTTAGGTATACCTTATATATCTCCATCTCCTATTGTTGAAATTACTGGTAGCTCAATGAACTGTCATTAAACTACTTCGATTCATATAAAAAATCGCTATAAGTTTAGTACAAAAAAAAGGAACAACTTCTTAAAAAGCCATTCCTTTTCTCATAGTTAGTCACTCTAATTTTAAAGTTAGTCAACTTTAAATGTCATTACAGGCAACGTAGCATGATTCACAATATCTTCACCTACACTACCTTCAAGAAAAAGAGCGATTCCCTTTCTTCCATGCGTAGGAATCGCAATAATATCAGCTTTCACTTTTTTTGAAAAACTTATAATGCCATTTTCAATTGTATAATCACATACAAAATGCACATCATTTCTTCGTTTTAAATTGCCATCTGCTTTCATTAAAAATTTGTCGACAGATTCTTCAATTTCTGGAGTACTTTTAAATCTATCATTAGGAAGATTAACGTAAACTAAGTTGATTTGTGAATGGTCGAACATTTTAATAACATTAGAGTAAGAGGCTATAGTATCGTCATTAAAGTCGCAAGCAAACACAACATTTTTAAAATCAGTAGTACTAAGTTCATTTTTTACAACTAGCACCGGAATATTAGAATACCTTACAACTCGCTCTGTATTAGATCCTAAAACAAATTCCTTAACACCATTTGCACCATGAGACCCCATAACAATAAGATCTGCATTATGTTTAGCTGCAACATCATTAACCTCACTAAACACTTTAAAATGTTTTATAATAGGAGTAATTTTTATATTTTCTAAATACTCTTTGTTTAGAAATGTACTTAGCTGTTGCTCAGCCAATTTATAAAAAAACATGGTTCTTTCTCTCTGATCACCACCTGTTGATGTCAACATGATTTCAGACATTTCTAACATGTTTAAAACAATAATTTCTGCATTGTTTTTTCGAGCTAAAGAGGCTGCGGCTTTTAAAGCATATTCTGAATGCTTTGAAAAGTCAATTGGAACAATAATTTTTTTCATTTTTCCATTTTTTTGATTCAACTAATCATCTTCTATTCTTTTGAATAGAATGGTTACAATCATTTTAAGTTATTAAATTCATTTGCTTTCAGAAAAGGATTATACCGTCATTGAAAACAATTGCACATCTGGGGTTTTTCTTTGCAATAACAGGTCAAAAGCCATACATATATTTCTAACAAAAGGCTGCCCTTTAGGTAAAATTTTAATTGATTTTGATTCTACTACAAGTAGCTCATCATTTTCCATTTCCTTAAGTTTTATTAAAACTTCAGGGATTTCTGCAAAATGGGTTTCATCAGAATCCCAAGAGGTTTCAAAACTACACATCAAATTAAGAATATGTTTTCTAATTATTAAATCCTCTTCATTCAAAATATGACCTCTGTAAACAGGAATAATATCTTTCTCTATCAACTCGTAATAATCTTCAAGAACTTTAACATTTTGACCAAACCCGTACCAACTATCTCCAATTGAAGACACACCTAAACCTATCATGGTTTGTGTTTTTGATGCCGTATAGCCCATAAAATTTCTATGCAAACTTTTATTCTGCATAGATTTATATAACGAGTCTGTTGGTAATGCAAAGTGATCCATTCCAATTTCATGGTATCCAACATCCATAAGCAATTGTTTTCCTAACTCGTATTGTTGTCGTTTTAATTCTGCTTTAGGTAAATCGGAATCTTTAAAACCACGTTGGCCATTACCTTTTATCCAAGGCACATGAGCATAACTGTAAAACGCCAATCTATCTGGACATAACTCTTTAGTTTTTAAAATGGTCTCCTCTACATGTTCCATGGTTTGAAACGGCAAGCCAAAAATAATATCATGCCCTATGGATGTATACCCAATTTCTCGAGCCAATTCAGTAACACGTTTTACGTTTTCAAAAGGTTGAATTCTATGAATAGCTTTTTGAACCGTTATATTATAATCTTGAACGCCGTAACTTACACGTCTAAACCCAACGTCATATAAAGCTTGTAAATGGTCTCGTGTTGTATTATTAGGATGACCTTCAAAACTAAACTCATGACCTTCAGCAAGAACAGCATCTTTTAAAATACCGTTTATTAATCGTTTTAAGTTTTCGGGTTTAAAAAAAGTAGGAGTTCCTCCACCAAGGTGCATTTCTTTTATAATTGGTTTTTCATCAAACAGCTCCAAATACATCTTCCATTCCTTTAAAACCGCATCTATGTATGGTGATTCTACATCATGTTGCTTGGTGATGCGTTTATTGCATCCGCAAAACGTACATAAACTTTCGCAAAATGGCATATGGATGTATAAACTAATTCCTTCAGAGGAATTACTTTCGTTAAATGACGTAATGACTGAAGATTTCCATCGTTCCAATGAAAACGTATCATTATTCCAATAAGGTACCGTTGGATAACTAGTATATCTAGGCCCTGCAATATTATATTTATTTATTAGTGACTTGTTCATACCTACAAACTTAATTCAAAATTATATGAATTGGTAATCTTAAAACATGATATTAGTCATAATGATATTTGGGAAAACATTAAAAATGATTAACTTTAACAAAAAATAAAATGTTAGAAATGAAAAAAATAAGTCTTCTAGCTGTTGCCCTTATATTAAGTATAACAGCTTGTAAAAACCAAAAAAAAGAGCAAGGCACAGAACAAATGACTGAAGAACCTGCAATGGCTAAAAAAGCTTTAGATTCAGACATTCAAGTCATAAAAATAGCTCTTGAGCCCAAAAGCGACAGTAACGTTTCTGGCACAATCACTTTCACGCAAGAAAATGGTTCTGTAACCATGGCAGCTAATATAGAAGGCCTAACAGAAGGTACACACGCTATTCATATTCATGAGAAATCTGATTGTTCGTCTCCTGATGGAACATCTGCTGGTGGTCATTGGAATCCAACAAATCAACCACATGGTAAATGGGGGTCTCCAGAAGGCTATCATAAAGGAGATATTGGAAACTTTACTGCCGGTGCAGATGGCAAAGGTTCCATTACCTTTTCAACAGATGAGTGGTGTATAGGTTGTGGAGATGACACTAAAGATATTCTTGGTAAAGGCATAATTGTCCATGAAGGCGCTGATGATTTTACTTCACAGCCATCGGGTGCTGCTGGTACCAGAGTAAGTTGTGCAGGCATTATCAAAAATTAAAATATTAAAGATGAAAAAAATAAGTCTTCTTGCTGTTGCACTTATATTGAGTATAACAGCTTGTAAAAATGAAAAAAAAGAAACTAAAATCGATGCTGCATCTGAAACTGTTGCGTCTCAAAAATTTATAGTAAAACCTGAAGCTACATCTGTAAAATGGATTGCTTACAAAACCACAGAAAAAAAACCTGTTGGTGGCGAATTTGCAACTCTTAATTTTGAAGAAAAAGGAGGAGCAACACCCCAAGAAGCTTTAAATAATTTAAACTTTTCAATTCCTGTAAGTAGTTTATTCACTAAAGATGAAACTCGTGATGCCAAATTAAAAACCTTTTTCTTTGGAGCCATGTTAAATACCGAATTTATAAAAGGCACCATTAAATATATGGACAATAAGTATATTGCTTCAATTACTATGAACGGAGTTACTAATGATCTCCCCTTAGATGTTAAAATCACAGATGAAAGACGTGTTTCCATGACCGCTACTATGGACCTTAAAGACTGGGATGCCTTAGGTGCTTTACAATCTTTAAACAAAGTGTGTTATGATTTGCATAAAGGACCAGATGGCATAAGCAAAACATGGGAAGATGTAGCTATTGAAGTCGATACTTACCTTCGTGATAAATAATCGCGGTAAACTATAGAATTAATACAATAATTTAAGCTACTTCATTAAGTAGCTTTTTTATTATTATTTTATTACTTTTAGATACCATAAAACAGTTGCATGCAGTTACCTATACTTGTAGAAAAATTTCAACAGAAAGATATAATAGCTTTTGAAGCTCTTTACAATATGTATGGCAAAAGTATCCACGGTGTTATTTACAATATCGTTAGAGATTATGCTGCTGCAGATGACATTTTACAAGATGTTTTTGTTAAAGTTTGGAATAATTCTAGTAATTACTCAACTGAAAAAGGTCGCTTTTTTACTTGGCTTTTAACTATTGCCAGAAAAGCTGCTTTAGATAAAATACATTCAAAAACAATTAATCCCTCTGAACATAATCTTAATAAGCAGTGCTTTGCTGATATTATAGAAACTAATGAGTTTTTAAATACTGAAAATGATGGCTTAGATATTAAAGTATTTGTATCAAAACTTGCCAACAGTTGTATTGATGTTATTGAGCTTATCTATTTTAAGGGCTATAACCAAAAAGAAACTTCTGAAAGTTTAGATATGCCCATTAGCACCATAAAAACTAGAAACAGAAATTGCATGATGCAGTTAAGACTCATGCTTAATATTTAAAATGGATATTAAAGAATACATAGACTCTGGGATTTTGGAGCTTTACGTTGCAGGCAGTCTTTCTGACAAAGAAAATCAGGAAGTTCATGAACTTATGTTAAAGCATCCTGATATAGAGCGTGAAGTTTTAAAAATTGAAACCACGCTTCTTCAACTAGCAGCAGCTTCTTCACCAAGTGAGTCTAAACATGTATTTAAAACTGTAAAAGAGCATATTATGTTAGATAACAAGAACTCTAAGACTAATTCTTATGTTAACAAAAAGTCCAAAATCAATTGGTTTAATTATTCTGGTTGGATAGCATCAATTTTGTTTGCTGTTGGATTATTATGGTTAGGTTATGAAAACAGACAGTTAACTAGTGAAAAGAATCAACTTTCAAATGAAATCAATCAACTAAAGACAAAAATCAGCACAAATGAAAGTGATAAAAAATTTTTAGAACTTGAAATTGAAAAAGTAAATACCAATTTAAAAGAATCTAAAGAACTCATATCGATTTTAAGAGACCGACATATTATTGCGGTTCCTCTTGCTGGGCAAGCCATATCACTAAATGCGTATGCTAAAATATACTGGGATAAAAGCACTAAAACCATTTATTTAGATGCCCAAGGATTACCAGAACCTCCTGAAGGAAAAGTATATCAATTATGGTCATTAACTTTAGAGCCTTTAACATCTAAAAGTTTAGGCACACTCAATGATTTTGATTCGGTAACCAACAAAATATTTACTCTTAAAAATGCTAATGCTTCTCAAGCTTTTGGTATTACTCTTGAACCAGAAGGTGGCAGTATAACGCCTACATTAGATCAATTATACACCCTTGGAATCGTTTAAAATTTATAGGTTAAACTACCTTTTAAAGAAAACGGAATTCCTGGAGTAAAATGAATCTCTTCAACGGGTTGCGCTTCATTTTTAAGTCTTGTTTCTGTCGCAAACTGTGTCTCGTTCCATTCTGTATTAAATATATTTTCAATAACAATCCCCAGTGTTATTTCTTTTAAATTATAATTAGCATTAAAATCAGTTACAAAATAGCCTTTGGCTACAATACTATTGTCTTCGTTTGCTGGTCTATCGTCAATAAATCGATATTTAATACCTCCAGAAAAACCAGCTAATTCATTAACATACAATCCTCCAGTTACAGTAAAATTTGGGGCTAACGGAATATAATTTTGACCCTTAGGTTCTTCCTTACTTCTACCATGTGTTAATGTAAGATCGGAATTAAAAAACAGCCAGTCATAGAATTGATAACGTATTCCAAAATCTAATCCATAACGCTCTGTTTTACCACTAGGCTCAACAATACCAGCATCACCAACATATACAAACTCTTGCTCCAAAAATAAATACCAAATAGCTGAATTGAGAATTACACTTGGAAATGGTTTCCAAATGGTTCCTAAATCCATGCCATAAGCACTAGGTAACACATCGTTTCCTAATTGCCTGACTACAACCCTAGCATCGTTAGAATGAAACCCAATACCCGATTTTAAATACATTTGCAAATTAGTGGAAGCATCATAATAAAAATTTAACTTAGGACTTATAACCGTTTTTGTTTCAGATTGAGTTTTATAGGTAGGCTGTAACTTATCATTATATAAAAAATTAAAATAGTCTAAACGTAACGCTGGAGCCACACGCCATTTATCAAATTCAAATTCTGCATTTGTAAAAACACTCATGTTAGTTTGGTTTAAATCACCAAGTTCTAAATTCTGCAATGTTGTCTTTCTGTTTAAGGTTTTTGACAATTCAATATCAGTCACTATATCGTGCCTTAAACTTAAAACAGAGGTTAATACTACAGGTGTTTGTCCAATAAAGGTATTGTTTTTTAGAACTGTATTAGCACCAAATATCTGACGATTTTCTTTCTGCCTAATTTGATCACCATTTATAGGATCTTCTAAAAAAAAGGTGAAATTAGAATACAGTTCAAAGGCATAATGAGTATAGAAGGCATTAGCTTTTAGTATAGAATTATCAGAAATATGCTTATCAAATGCTACATTTAAATTACTTCGTTCTGTCTGACCTCCCTCGGTATCATCAATTGCACCAAAACGAGAAATAGATCCATTATCGACCTCTCGCTGCGGAATTTGCCCTGAAGCATCCCATCGACTAGTAAATTTTGAAATTGTTACTGAAAGCTTATCATTGTTAGGCAAAAAACTCACATATTTACCAAACAAATTTAATCGGTTGAAATTTTGAGGAGATTCAAATGGACCATCTGTGGCTAAATACTCTGTAGCGATATACGCATTTTTATTTTGCGTGTTCTCTAGTAAATTAAATAATCCAAGGGTTCTTATGGCATTAAATTGTCCAACAGAAATCGTTACAGAACTTTCTGCTAAATAATCTCTTGTAAAAAAATCTACGTAACCAGCAGTGGTAAAATCTCCATGATTACCATAATAAGGACCTTTGCCAAAGTCTAATTTACTAATCGTTTCAGGAATTAAAAAATGTAAATCACTATAACCTTGACCATGAGCGTGAGATACCATATTAACAGGCATACCATCAACTGAGATTGAAATGTCGGTTCCATGATCTATATCAAAACCTCTTAAAAACAATTGCTCTGCTTTTCCACCACCGGCATGTTGACCAATAATAAGACCAGGAACTTTTCGCAACACTTCTTGTGATGAATTTACAGGATTTGTTTTTATATCCATTCGGGAAATAGTACTCACAGGATTTAAAGTTTCTGAAATTACCATCTCTTTTAATTCAAAAACCTTTTCCTCTAAAACAATTCGAGTTGTTGTTTTAAAATTTGAGGTATTTAAAACCATTGTAAATGTCTTATATCCAAGCAAACCAACTCGCACAGAGTCTCCAACAGCACTATAATCCAAGGTAAACACACCATTTCCTGAAGAATGTGTATGGCTTAATGACCGTAAGTTATAAATGTAAGCTTCTTCCAGTGGCTGATTATTTTCATTAACAATAACACCTTTAAATTGTTGGGAATAGGC